>Ga0073928_10000827_pt1 | contig 65392 bp, 44 predicted proteins | sample PaiPotPPA55metaG_FD_76969 | JGI IMG/M metagenome (GOLD analysis project Ga0073928, IMG submission 76969) | Iron sulfur acid spring bacterial and archeal communities from Banff, Canada, to study Microbial Dark Matter (Phase II) - Paint Pots PPA... ... | reverse complement strand
TCCACGGCAGTGCCCTTCCACCACAGCTTTTCCCGCCCCAACTCAAAGATTGCAAAATGCAAATGCGGCGCGTGCGCATCCGCATTTCCCGTCGACCCCACGAAACCAATCACGTCCCCGCGCTCCACCCGCATTCCTTCCCGCAACCTGTCCGCGTACCGCTCCAAATGCGCGTAGTAGTAGCAATACACTCCCGTTTCATCGAACTCGTATATCGTGATGCCGCCCCGAACACTGAAGAAAAGTTTGCGGATCGTTCCGGGCACCACGGCGTGCACGGGTGTTCCTCTCGGCTCCATAATGTCGATCGCCTCATGCCGATGTCCGTTGTGAAAGTCTCCGAACGTATCGCGCAGATTCGCGACGGCGAGTCCGCTGATGGGTGGAATCATCTGGAGAACGGTAGAGGTCCGGCCAACCGCAACGGCAAAGACCGCTGCGAAAATCACGGCTATACAAACCCAGAGTCTCAAGCCTATTCCTTTTCTCATTGCTCGAAGACGACTGTCGTCCCATCGGTGACCAAGCCTGCGACGCTGGTGGCGTCCCAGTTTGTCATCCGCACGCACCCGTGAGACTGGGAATGGCCAATCTCCGCAGGTTCAGGAGTGCCGTGTATCCCATAGTGCGGTAAGTTCAGCCCAATCCACACCACTCCCGCCGGATTGTTTGGTCCCGCTGCGATCTTCACCGTGGCATTCGCGGGATTGGCGTCCCAGAACAAGTCGGGGTTGTAGTTGTAGATCGGATTTCGGCGCACCTCAGTGATCTCCCAACTTCCGATGGGGAGCGGATCGTGGACGCTGCCGCTGGTCACCGGGGCGTAAAAAATCATCTGGCCTTTCTGGTCATACACCATCAGCACCGATGCCTTCTTCGAGACAACCACCTTCACCGCTCCAGCCCGAGCCGGCTCGGCGCCCAGCACGTTGGGGACACGAATATGCTGTCCCGCCGTGAAACGGACGCGAGGGTTCAGCCGTTTGAGCAACGCCGGTGCCGAGTGGAATTTCTCGCCGAGCTCTTCCAGGACGGATGTGTAGTAAAGCCCCGGCAGCTTCGCCTGCTCCGTCGCGTCTTCCGGAATCGTCTTGTTAAACGGCCCCGCGGCGTCTGCCGCGGTAATCGTATACGTGACGACCGGTTTAACGGAACCGGCTCCGAGCGCCAGCAGCAGCGCCTTGCGGCTTCGCGCGCCTGGAGCGAGCCCGCGCGCGGCCTGAAACGCCGCAAGTGCCTCGCGGCTGTTCTTTCCGCCCTTCCCGTCGATCTCGCCCGGCGAGAAGTCCGCTCGATCGAGAAGGACTTGCATTTCGAGCTCTGTGGGTCCGACGGACCGAGCCGACGAAGCCCGATGTTTGGCCGCGATAGAGGTGGACGCACCAAGGAAAATCACCATGCTTGCAACGAAATACGGAACGGTCTTCAGTGTCATCATGGCGCCTCCCAAAGCGGCCAGGATTCAACGAACGCATCGTAGAGCGTCTCAGCGAACGCCGATGCTCCGTTTTATACAGTTCCAAAGTCTTGGCTTTCTTGGAATACCAGGTTTATCTGACTGCAAAAGGTGCAAGCGGGGGTTTCGCGGCATCCTTAAGAGTCCGTATGGCACCTCGGTTCGTGTCAGCCCGGCCTTTAGCGCGGGGAGAGGCCGCCTTCAGGCCACCCCGACAGAAGGCCCAAAAAAAAATTAGAAGGAGCCGTTAGCCTTGTTTTTTCGGGTGCGCTGCCCTTCGGCGCGTGAAGCTGACGTCCGGCATATGAAATTAAAATGGAAAGTGTGCCGAACGGGACATACCTCGGTCTTCCGTGTGACTAATCTAGCTCCTGTGCCGTACGCTGCTATCCGCGAAGAGGCACAAGGCATCACCGCACTTCGGAATTGCCCGGAATAGGAGACTTACGATGACCGCAGATCATAAGGAAGGAACCACCAGAGATCATAAGGCAGGCACGAACGGAGGTTCTAAGGGAGGAACGATCCTGGCGTTTGCCTTGGGGGCTGCCGTAGGTGCCGTAGCTGCTCTACTCCTCGCGCCCAAATCTGGAGAGGAACTTCGAGGCGATATTGCTGACGCTGTGAACGATGGAGCCAAACAAGTCCGCAGCGCAGGTAGAAATTTGAAGCAACGAGCTCAAGAAATCGTGGAATTGGCAACGGACACCGTACAGGACGCGCTCGATGCCGGCGGTGTCGCATACACCAAAGCGAAGAAGGTGACTTCGTCTTAAGACAGTTCCGAAAAATCCATGTAGCTCTCAAGTAGCTCACGTTCGATGTAGCTCAGGCTTTCTGATCGCAACCAAAGCGCCTTTTCCGTCTCGCCGCACTTTCGCCCATCGCCTTCAACGAAGCAGGTCCTCAAGCTGAACCTTGGCATCGGTTTTCGCGTCGCGGTACTTTACGATGACGGGCGTGTAGAGCGAAAGCTGCCAATCTTTGCCTCGGCCGTGCGAGATCGCGCGCGAGCCGGCAACCACCACCGCGTTTTCTGGAATCACGAGCGGAGCATCGTCATTCGCGGCGTGCACTGTGCCGGTAACTACGTCATAGACTGGCGTCGAACGGTTCAGGATCGTGCCGGTGCCAAGCACGGCGCGGCTCTTCACAATGGTCCCTTCGTAAACGCCGCAATTCCCGCCTACCAACACTTCGTCCTCGATGACGACCGGCATCGCGCCCACCGGCTCGAGTACGCCGCCGATCTGGGCGGCCGCCGAAATGTGGCATTTCCTCCCGATTTGCGCGCAGCTTCCGACGAGCGCGTGAGAATCCACCAGCGTGCCCTCGCCCACGTATGCGCCCACGTTGATGTACATCGGCGGCATGCACGTTACGCCTTTGCCGACGAAGCAGCCGTCGCGAATGCTCGAGCCGCCGGGAACGATTCGCACGCCCGATTCGGCGGTGAATTTTTTGACCGGATAGGTCGCCTTGTCGAAGAACGGCTGTCGCGACGCGTCGATCGACATATCCACGATCGCACCCATTCGAAACCCGAGCAAAACGCCCTTTTTCACCCAGGAGTTCACGCGCCATCCGGTGGCCGACGATGGATCGGGCTCCGCAGCGCGCACCGCGCCCGAATTCAAAGCGTCCTTGAATTGTTGAAAGAGGCGCAAATGCTCGGCCGTGTACGCAGCCGGACTCTCGTCGAAAAGCCGTTCGATTTCAGCTTGCAGCATAAGCCTGCTGAAGAAGACCGGCAGATTCGAGAACGTTCCGAATCTTGGCCAGGTTTTCGGCCTTTGGAGCAACGAGCGGCAACCGCCACACCGGTTCAAGAAGTCCCAGCAGCGCCATCGCAGCTTTTACGGGAATGGGGTTCGATTCAATGAAATTCACTTCCATCAAAGACAGATACCGGCGATGGATTTCGCGCGCGGCCGGAAAATCATTGGCGAGAGCGAGTTGCGTCAGGCGCGTCATTTCGCCGGGAATTTCGTTGGCCACCACGGAAATGATTCCGCGCCCACCGAGCGCGATCAAGGGAATCGTGATGGAATCATCGCCTGACAAGACGAGGAATCGCTCCGGCACTCGCGCGGCAATCGAGGCCATTTGGCCGATGTTGCCGGACGCTTCCTTGATGCCGACGATGTTGTCGATCTCGGCGAGGCGCATGACCGCGGCGGGCTCGAGGTTGCAGCCCGTCCGGCCGGGCACATTGTATAGAACGATCGGGAGCGCGACCGCCGCCGCGATCGCTTTGTAATGCTGAAAGAGGCCCTCTTGCGAGGGCTTGTTGTAATACGGAGTGACGGAGAGAATTCCATCAGCGCCCAGGGACTTGAACTCGAGGGCGCGCTCGATTACTTCGGCGGTGTTGTATCCGCCCGCCCCCGCGAGCACAGGCACGAGGCCCCGAGCCTCCTCGACCAGGATTTCCACCACCCGCCTCTGCTCGGAGTGCGAAAGAGTGGGGCTTTCGCCGGTGGTCCCAGAGGGCACGAGAAAATTGATGCCCGCGTCGATCTGCCGGCGCACCAGCCGCCGCAGCGCCACTTCGTCGAGCGATTGGTCCTGCCGAAATGGTGTCACAAGAGCCGTGCCGCATCCCGTAAACATGTGACCTCCTTCGTTTCCGGCCGTCAATTATTCCAGTTCGTTCACTATCTCGCGAAATTCAAAAAATCCCTTTTTGCCGATCACCCAGCGGGCTGCCCGCAACGCACCGTGCGCAAAGCCCTCGCGGCTGCGTGCCGTGTGGCGGAGCGTAATCGTGTCAGCCGTCGAGTCAAACCCAATCTCATGGGTTCCGGGTTGCGCGCCTGCTCGGCTGCTGCTCTTGTCGATGGGCGCGGCGTAACCAGCAAGCTTCATTTTCTCGACGAGGGAAAGCAGCGTTCCCGAAGGCGCGTCCTTCTTCGCGGCGTGGTGAATTTCCCAGGCCCACGCGCCGTATTCGCTCTGGCTGGCCATGAGCCGCGCAGCTTCCGTAACGAGCTGCGAAAAGATGTGGATGCCCACCGAAAAATTGGGGCTCCAGACCAGGCCGGTTCCGCAAAGCTCCACCGCAGACCGCACCCGGTCCATTTCTTTCCACCATCCGGTCGTTCCCGTTACGACGTTCACCCCGAGGCTTGCGAGTCGCCCGATATTTTCGGGCGCCGCCGTGGGAGTGGAAAAGTCAATGGCGGCGTCGACGCCGAGGAGATTCTGCGGCGTCAGGGCTTCGTAGCGGTCATTGTTGTCGCCCTTCAGGCGAAGCTTCACGTCGAACCCGTATTGAGGCGCCAGTTGGTCGACGAGTCGCCCCATTTTCCCGTACCCGATGATTGCCAGATTCATTTAATTGACCAAAAGCCTGCGAACCAAATCCGAGTAAATAACAACCGCTTCGGAAAGCTGTTTCTTGGCAACGCGCTCTTCGGCCGTGTGCGCCACGTGAATGCTTCCGGGACCAATGAGCAACGGCTTGCCCCAATTCTGGCTCAATACCGGCACGTCGGTGGTGTACGACACCACCGTCGTTTCAAATCCGTCGACGCGCTCGAAGCGTATTGCGGGAAGCCACAGAACCTCTTTCATTCGCACGCGGCCGTCGATCGCGGTAGCGAACGCTTCACGGATCGGGCTCGGATCACCCACCAGCCGAACCAACACTTCGGCTCGCGCGTGGTCGGCTACCACGTTAGCGGCTCGGCCTCCCGAGAGGGTTCCGATGTTCACCGTGCACGGCCCGAACAGATCATCTTTCGGAAGGGGCACGCGGCGAATCGCTTCGAGTGCGTCGAGCAAAGCGTCGATGGCCGAGTCGCCCAGCTCCGGGTAGGCCGAGTGCGCCGTCTTGCCATGCGCAACAATTTCGAATCGGAGCACGCCTTTCGACGCCAGCGCCAGCTTGTTCTCGGTGGGTTCGCCATTGATCAGGTACCGGGAACCACGCGACGACTTCACCGCCGCCAGGGCCCCGGCGCTGTTTCGTTCTTCGCCAACAACGAACAGCAGGCCAAAATTGCGCACTTCGTCGGCGCTCAGTTTCTCAGCAGCCACGAACATCGACGCGATAATGCCTTTGGCGTCGCACGAGCCGCGTCCCCAGACGTGTTCGGGATCCTCCCGCGATGGGAAGAATGGAGGGACTGTGTCCATGTGCGTCGAGAGCGTGACAGCGGGCTCGCCCCAGGACGCGAAGACGTTGAAGCGGCCTGCCTCCACTTCCATCCGTTCACATCGACCGCCTGTCGTCGCCGCGAGATTCGACACGCAATCGAAAAGATACTCGCCGACTTGGGCTTCGGCGCCGGAAATCGATTCGATGTCGACAAGTGCGCGCGTCAACTCGACAACGTTCATTCGCTGGCCTGTCTGGGTGGAACGGAAAGAGAAGGAAGGATTCGCGAGAGGTACGACTCGGCTCTTCACTCCTCGATAGCGCTCCATCCGTTTAAGACGGATGACAGTGAACACGCTGTTCGCATGTTCCCCAACCGCGGCGACTTCAGCTATCGCAACGGTTTCGGCGGAGTCACAACTCGAACCCCTTTTCGCCCGGGCCTCCGAAGCTGCTCGGAACAGCGCGCCCTGGCTACTCGTGGCCTCCGCGCCTCTACCAAGTACGGAAAAAGTGTATCGAGTGGATCAAGTGAAGTCAAGAAATCGCGGGTGCAGGTTTCGCGGGTTTTGCGCGCTCATTTCGGAGGAACGTGGATTTTGCTGGGAAAGTCGGTAAGATGATTTCGCCCATGTCTGATCCGGTTTGCGACGCTCACATTCCCGCAGCGCCATTCCGCGTGATGCCTGTGATGGTGTGGCTTCCGCGATGAAATCGCGCAAGACATCGCAACCGCGCTTGCCGCGGACGCGTAGGTTCGCCGATCCAGCAGAATACACGCCTCAATTTCGCTATCGCGCCGAGCGTGCTGCCGCGACACGCGCGAGAGAATTGCTTTGCGAAGGCGTATCCCTCGCGCGAATCGCGGACGCGGTGGGCACGCCGGCCTACGTTTACAGCAAAAGCAGCATCGAGGATGCCTACCGCCGGCTCGATCGCGCCTTCGGTTCGCTGCCTCATACGCTGTGTTACGCGCTGAAGGCCAACGCCAATCTTTCCATTCTGCGCGTATTCGCCGCGCTGGGCAGCAGCTTCGACATCGTTTCGGGCGGCGAACTCGATCGCTTGCGCCGGATCGGAGTGGCGGGACACCGTATCGTATTTTCGGGGGTGGGCAAGACACGCGAAGAAATTCGCGAGGCGATCCGCTATCGCGCGAAGGGATCGGCGCACCGTGGCATCTTGCTGTTCAATGTTGAGTCGGAAGCAGAGCTGGAAGTCCTGCTGAGCGAAGCGGCGCGACATGTAAAGACTGGGGACCAGCGGCCGGCCGCTGCGATTCGCGTGAATCCGGATATTCTCGCGGGCGGGCATCCACATATTTCCACCGGTTACCGGCGTCACAAATTCGGGATGGAATGGCCGGAAGCGCGCCGACTGTATCTGACGCACCAGGATTCGCGCTGGATCGTTTGGCGCGGAATCAGCGCGCACATCGGATCGCAGATTCTCGCGCTCACGCCTTTCCGCCGCGCGCTAACCAGGCTCTCTTCGTACGTGCGCGAACTCGCCGCGCGCGGAATTCGTCTCGAATACATTGACATCGGCGGGGGTCTGGGCATTCGCTACACGAATGAAACGCCGCTTCAACCGAGTGTCTACGCGCGTGAGCTCGCGAGCATCGTCCGGGGTTCCGGATGCCGGCTCTTGCTCGAGCCGGGGCGCAGCCTGATCGGGCCGGCGGGCGTCTTGCTGACGCGCGTCCTCTACGTGAAGGAAAATCACCGCAAACGCTTCGTGATCGTGGACGCGGCCATGAACGACCTGATTCGCCCCGCTCTCTATGACGCGGCGCATGCAGTAACGAAGGCGTCGCGCGACGCGAGCGGGTCGGCGCTGATGCAGCGTGTGGACGTAGTGGGGCCCGTCTGCGAATCGGGAGATTTTCTGGCGCGCGACTGGCCGCTTCCGCCCGTGAAATCGGGCGATTTGCTGGTCGTGTGGGCTGCAGGAGCGTACGGATTCGTGCAATCCTCGAATTACAACGCGCGGCTTCGGCCAGCCGAAGTGCTAGTCGTCGGGAAGAAGTTTCGCGTCATCCGCAGACGGCAAACATTCGGCGATCTGGTGCGCGGTGAAATCGAATAGTTCCTTTCCCGGCAAATCCTCTGCTACCGACAATCCGGCTCCGTTGACGTCTCTGGCTCAGAAGCGTTTCCTGGTTGCATTGTCATCTCGAATCCCCGCGGTTTGTGCGGGGTGAGGGATTCTGCTTTTCGCTTTTAGCGTGGGACTTCAACAGGTCACATGAGCACTACCAACTGTGCATCGTCCCATCGAGTTTGCGATTGATCGGCAGGTAGGCGCGCTGGTAGGGATAATTCGCCGCGAGTTTTTCGTCGATGTAGACGCCGAGGCCCGGACGATCGCCGGGATGCATTGATCCGTTTTCGAAATAGTAGGCGTGGGGAAATACCTTGTCCGTCTCGTCGGTGTGACGCATATATTCCTGAATTCCGAAATTGTGGACGCTCAAATCGAAGTGTAGTGCGGCGGCCAGACACACCGGACTGAGATCTGTCGCGCCATGAGCGCCGGTTTTCACGTGATAGATTTCCGCAAGCGCCGCGATTTTTCGAAGATGAGAAATACCGCCCGCGTGGACCACCGTTGTGCGAATGTAGTCGATGAGCTGCTCTTCGATCAGTTCCTGGCAATCGTAGATCGTGTTGAAAACTTCGCCCACAGCCAGCGGCGTCGTGGTGTGCTGGCGGATGATGCGGAAGCTTTCCTGCAATTCTGCCGGAGTCGGGTCTTCGAGCCAGAAAAGATGGTATGGCTCAAGGCTCTTGCCGAGCCGGGCGGCCTCGATCGGCGTGAGACGATGGTGCGCGTCGTGAAGGAAGTGAATTTCGGAGCCGAATTCGCGGCGCAAGCGGTCGAATAATGGCGGCACAGATTCAAGGTACCGTTCGCTCGACCAGGAATTCTCCTTCGGCGCATTCTTTTCCGCGGGTTCGTAGAACATGTCGCCGCGGCCCACGCCGTAGGTGCTCGCAAGTCCCGGAACGCCCGATTGGGCTCGAATCGCCTTGTACCCCAGCTCCACGTAGTGGTGAACTGCGCGAACCGTCTCCTCGATGTCATTGCCGCTCGCGTGGCCGTACACCAGGACCGATTCGCGCGAAGCGCCGCCGAGAAGTTGATACAGCGGCACATTAAAACTCTTGGCCTTAATGTCCCACAGCGCCATGTCAACCGCGCCAATCGCGGTCATTGTCACCGGCCCCCGGCGCCAGTACGCACCTTTGTAAAGGTATTGCCATGTGTCCTCGATGCGGCGCGCGTCGCGGCCAATCAATAGCGGCAGGACGTGATCGGAGAGATAGCTCGCCACGGCAAGCTCCCTTCCGTTGAGCGTCGCGTCGCCCAGGCCATAGATGCCGTCCTCGGTGGTGATCTTCACCGTGACGAAATTTCGACCCGGACTACAAATGATCACTTTAGCGTCCGTGATTTTCATTTCAGCTTTCCTGCGCCAGTTATCGAGTTGAGGTTGCCACGCGAAACCTCCGCCACGGCGCGATACGCCTGATTGATTGCCGCGTCCGTGTAAGCGCGCGCCTCCGCGTCCGAATTCGCAATCGATATGCGGCCAAACGGCTGCCGGCCAATGACGCAGGGCTGTTGGTCGGGCGGCCAATCCGGATCGTAGAGCGAATTGTATTCGTAAGCGTACCCATGCGGCCAACGATTCACCGTTATCGCTTGGATATCGTTTGCTGGATCGAATCCGGCCGGCGAAAGAATTCGGCCCAACTGCGTGCGGATGTTGCGCTCGAACGTTGCAAACGTGGTTGTGAGAAGCTCCTGGCGCCCCGCAATCTGCTGGTCGCGCGCTGGAAGTCCCGGCTGACACGGGACGCGCTCGAGGTGCAAAAGGCACGCCTCATCGGGATTGGCGGGAAATTGATATTCACCCATGCTGACCGGATAGTCGAGCGCCACGGAATCGAAGTAGCTCCCCGGGCAGGTGATATTTGAGACTCCAAGCCGTTTGAACGATTGCCAGTTGCGAATCAGTACGTTCGTGTAAACCAGCGGAACCTTCACACCGTACGCCAGCGCTTCCCTTTGTTTCTGCGGCAATTCGGGGCACATGTACGGAATCACCATGTTCCAACAGGCAAGGATGCATGCCGAGCCGCGAACGGAATGGGCCGCTCCTCCATGCGCGTAAACCACTTCCACTTCTTTCGCGGTTGTTGGATCGCCAATATTGCTCGCATGGATGACGGTGCTGTTGAGCCGGAGGCGAATCGCGGAAGCTTTCTCGTCGAGGCGAGCGTAATCCAGCTTTGCCGTGACGATGTCCTCCATCGTGTGGCCCGGGACGCTGGCAGGAATCAACGAGCGCACAAGCAAACGCGCGATCGAGGCGTTGCCGTCCGGGAAATGAAAGATGTATGGCTCGTCGAGCGCTTGCTTCGTTACTTCCACGCCCAATCCCGGTCCAGGCGGACCTGCGAGATTCATACCTTGAAATCCGGGATAGCCAAGTCCAGCCAAGTCGCCTGCCGGAACGGCTTCTATCCCCAGGCCGTACAGCGCGTACGTCTCCTTTTGCAGAAATGGAAGCACGTCGGGATGTACCTTGACGTATTTCAGCAGGTAGTCCTTGTAGCTGGTTTTCGAGAGCAGAACCTTCTTGTCCCAGGCCGACAAATTCGGAAGGTAGTCGACCTTCGCGGTGTGAAGCCGCACGAGATCTTTTTTGGCGGGCTCGGAAAGCGGCGTCTGCGCGAAGAACTGCGGCCACGGAAGTTTTCCTCGGCCCGCCACGAGGCGGTCTGTCCCGAACGTCTCTTTATCGAAGAACACGCCGTGCGTCAGACCCAGCGAACTATCAAAGCTCTGGTCGAAGTATTTGTAGAAACGGTGGACGTCGATCCCAAGCTCGCGAAGCAACTCGATCGATTCTTTGCTGTAGCCTCTCGGTCCGGCAATCGATTGCGTTCCACCATAACCAATGATCGTGCGGCCGGGTGTTTGGAATTCATTGCGGCGGGCATGCCCACCAAAATCGTCGTGGTTTTCAAGTATGAGAATCTTGGCCTTCGGGCCTGCAACTTTTCGAAAGAAATACGCCGCTGAAAGACCGCTGATGCCGTCACCCACGACGATCAGGTCATATCTGGCCGCGTCGGCCCTTGGGGCGCTCCATTTCTTTCCGTCGCGCAGCGAATGGCCCACCCTCATCACGGCGTCGGTGCTGCCGCGCATGCCGGTTAGGGTCGGTGGATAGTAGTCGGGACTCGTTTCGGGTTCGAAAGGCGTGTGCGGGGATCCGGAAGCCTCAACCCAATCGCGATCGGATGCCAGGAGCGAAGTGCCGACGGCTACCCCAAAGCCATTCAGGAAATCGCGCCTGGTGATGCTGCGGTCCATGCCCAGCTCATGGTCCCGTTTCTCATCCTTCACGATCTCCCCCAGCAGATTTGACCACCGGAATCAGGCCCAGAACCAACAGGGACTTCCCGGCTTTAGATTTATCGCGGCGAAAGCATACAGCAAAGCAGTTTCGGCGCGGAGAAATCTTCGGAGGCCGTGATTGTTATTGCAGAAGACTGGAGTGTAGCGTCCCAAAATCCAGAACGTCGATGCGATGCATCGAAACTTCGACGAAAGAAAATTGGGGACAACGCGGATAGAATGCCTGCATTGTCGCAGCGGCCAGGCCCGCATGCACTCACCCGGCAAATCCAATCACCTGGCCGCTCGACAATATCGAAAGGAACCGTCGGTTAGCCGGGCCAGGGCCCATCCAAGCGGTATTCTTCAGCTGGCGCGCCGTTTCGCGCGAAGGAGTTGCGGAGCGAGCTGAGCGGCTTCGTTGACCAAAAACCCCATCTTAGGATGCGACGGCTCGAAATCCGGAGAGATGCCGTGATTTCTAAGGGTGTCCGAAGTCAAAGGGCCGATTGAGCCGACAAGGATTCGCGCAAACGCGCCGCGGATAGCTTCGTCAAGCTTACTCTCTGCGGCGATTTTGAACAGATGGTCGACCTGCAGTGAACTGGTGAAAAAGGCCACATCGATTTGGTCGCGGGCGATGGATTCAATCGCCGCTCGTAGAGGGCCAAGGTCGGCAGGCAACGCCCACTGATACACGGGGACACGAGTGACGCGAGCGCCGCGCTCAACCAGGCCCGCGAGAAGCTCCGGATTCGACGCGCCATACTCCTGCACGGCGACGCGCCGGCCCTCGAGAGGCAGCGCAGTTCTGCGGTCGTCAAAAGCGCGAAGGAGATCCCGCCAGGTATTGGGTTCGGGAATCGAAAGCGAAATCGGTACTCCCAGTTCTTTGAGTGCGGTCGCTGGCTTGGGGCCCCGGACCACCGTCACTACTTTCTTGAGAGCCTCCACGAACTGCTCGCGCGAATACACAGTCTCCGCAACGCGAGCCAGGGCATGCGTGCCCACGCCCGTTAGGAATATGACGATGTCGAATTCGCCTTTGGCCAGCGCGCGGGCAAACGCGAGGGACTCCGTGTTTGATTCGAGAGGCAGTTCACGCATCGACGGCGCGGCAACCGGCGTGCCGCCGTAATTCTCGATGAGTTTCGCCATTTCTGGAGCGCGGCGGCTCTCAAACGACACGACTCGGAGACCCGCGAGTCCCGCCAACTCCGCATGCTGAGGCATACGCTATGATTGCACTTTTGTGCCGGCCCTCGCCAGTCGGGTAACCTCGAGGCTGAGAGCAACGAAAGATAGTACGCGCGTTTGGACCTGCCCTTTCACCCTAGTCGTTTTGCCGCAGACGTCGTGCCAGAGGTCCATTAGCCTCCCTGCCCGAATATCGGCGTTGGCGCGAACCCAAAGGCGCCTGATTTGCATCAATCCCTTTATCGAAGCCCAAAGGCGTCGAAAGCCCGAACGACAAGGAGAAAACAATGGCCAAGAACTCCAGTGCTGCGGCTCAGACCGCAAAATCCCCGGTGACGGCTCAGCCGCGCACTCACCAGCGCGCGGCCGAGATTCAGCCCTACGGCACCGTCACACCCATGCTGCCTCTCGATCTTATCGAGCCGGTGCGCCTGGAAATGACTGAACAACTCAACCAAACGCTCGCCGACACGATGACGCTCCGTGACCTCTACAAGAAATCGCATTGGCAGGTTGCGGGGCCGACGTTCTACCAACTTCATCTTCTGTTCGACAAGCATTTCGACGAGCAAGTCGAGTTGGTGGATGCGATTGCAGAGAGAATCCAGTTGCTGGGCGGCATCAGCATCGCCATGGCGGCCGACGTAGCCGAAACCACTCGCATTGAGCGGCCTCCCAAGGGTCGCGAGGAGGTTCCCGTTCAAATTTCAAGGCTCATCGACGCTCATCAGACGATTATTTCCGCGGTCAGGAAATTTGCGCGACGCGCCTCGGAACTTGGCGACGACGGAACCAACGACTTGCTTGTTAGCCAAATCCTCCGCACCAACGAATTGCAAATGTGGTTCTTGAGCGAGCACCTCGTGAATATGCCGCTCGTAAACGCGCAGTGAAGCGGCAGAACGAGAAATCGCTATTGAGACGACCTACGCGGGCTGCTGAATCTGGATCAGAGACCGCAGGGCGGCTGGACGCGCAACCGATGCGGGAGCCATCATTCGCGCGGAGGGAATTCCGGTGCGAATGAAGGACTTCTCGCAGTCGGCCGCGGAGGGCCCGCGCATGTTGCCTTCCATGTAAGCGAGTCCGGGGCAACGCGTGCACGTCCCCAGGTGCGAGCAGGCGGAACAGGTTTCCAGGTCTTTTCCTCGAATCGAGCGCACCTCGCGCAGTTGAGGCGAATCTCGCCAGATATCCAGGAACGACTGCCGGCGAACGTTGCCGCAAGAAAGCGGAAACTGCACGCAGGGATATACGTCGCCGTAGGGCGAGACGTAACAGGCAGTGTGTCCGGCGCTGCACGGAAGCCCTTCAAGGATGTCGTCGTCCACGCGTTGCGGTGGGGCGCAGAACTCCTCCACGTTGCCCACTAAAGCAGAGTTGTGAAAAACAGCCGCCAGCTCGCTTGGCGGCGGGCGATGCTTCAGCACGTCCGTTCCGCCATCCATCATCGGCGTGATCGTGGGATCGAGCGTGTAATGCGCGCCTATTTCGCCGGCCAGCGCGCGAACACCTTCGCTGTCGCTCGAATTCGAGTTCATGAGCACATTGGCGACCGACACTTTGAGGCCGTGCGCCTTCAGCAGCCGAATTCCCGCGAGGGTTCGGCTCAGCGACCCGGGCAGTTTCGTCACCGCGTCGTGAACTTCGGCCCGATGGGAGTAGACGCTGATTTGAACCTGTTCGACCCCCAGAGCTTTGAGCCGGCGGGCCTGCTTCGCGCGGATCAGGACCGCGTTCGTCTTCAGCTTTACGTTAAATTGTAACGACCGGGCGTGTTCGATAATCTCGAAGCAATCGCGACGCACCAGCGGCTCACCGCCGCTAAGCGTAAGGAAAAATACGCCGGCTTCCTGAAGTTGGCCGAGCAAGTTGCGAATTTCCGCTGTTGTCATTTCGCCGTGATCGTCATGATCCAGATAGCAATGCTCGCAGCGCTCATTGCAGCGATACGTGACGTCGAGATGCACGCTCAGAGGGACCGCAAGCCCCAGGGCCCGTTGATTGAGCCGTCCCATCAAGTTCATGGATGCACCAGCGCGATCACATCATCCTCGACGATGGGGTGATCGGAAACGCGCAGAATTCCGTGGCTGGCCAGCTTTGCGGCAAAGGCTTCCGCATCGCGGTACGCAGTGTCCGGCTGAACGTCGAATTCCGCGCACACCTTGTCTCTGACGATGGAGGATAGCGGTGTGAGACCGTCGGCCGATTGCCAGATCACGGTTGCCACGTCGCTCAAGCTGAAAAGCGTCGAGTCGGTGGCGGACATGATGATCATTTCGCCGCCAAGAAGGCGAGCCGCAACCATGTGGCTTCTCGCGATGTACTTTTCGCTCATCGCACCAGCTCCCATGCCCCGGGGTCCGGGGTGAAAACGAGTTTGGCGACGTTCACGCTCGAGACGAATCGCAGCGCCGCATCGAAAACTCTGCGCACCAACTCCCGATCGTCCGCAAAAAAAAGAATGTGACGCATGAGCGCGCGCACCGCGTCGCTCTGGGCGATGGGCTCGATCCGATTTTCGCCGCCCTGTACGAGAAAATAGAGCGTGTCCACAGGCGCCGAGAGGTTCTCTCCGGCACGGGCTAACTCGCCGGCAAACGGAGTTCCGTACGCGCAGTAACCCCTTTTCACGCGCCGCACATACGAAATCTCGTCGGTGAGAAGACTCACGTCAGGCGGAGCGAGGCGCGCCATCGTTGTCTTGCCGGCGCCGGAAACACCCGAAAACAAGAATGCGCGTCTGTTCCGAATCGCGCTTGCCGCGTGAAGCAGGAAACCGCCTTCATCCGCCAGAACCAGCGAGTGTGCAATGCGCAGCACCGAATCCAGCGAATAGGGGTTGGGCGATTGACGCACCCGGCCGCGCCGCGACCGGACGTCCCAGGCCGCTCGGAAGTCGCCGCGCTGAAAGAACCACACAAATCCCTTCCTGAAAACGCGCGCGTCTTCGTCGGACGGGTTCGTGGGCGTATCGAGATCGAATTCGAACTCGAATTCCGGTCTTGCGGAGGGATTCACGAATCCGGCGTAGCGCCGCTCAATCAAACCGCAAAAATCGGAATCGCCGCCCTTCAGCGAAATCGGGATTCCGCCGATCTCCACCGTAACTCCCTGCGCGTTTTCCCGAACGCATCCGTTTTCCGATCGAGCAAGCGCCGCGCGATTCACTGGCACTCCTCATTTCCGGCGAGCCGCAATCGCAATGAGCTATATCGAAGCAGCCAGTTCGCCAGGCCATCAGATCGCGGGACCAAAAACCGAACCAGACGCGCGCACAAGGTCGGAGACCCGGCAAGATCGATGCGTCTTCCCCGACGTACGACCGCGCAAACCTGGCCAAGAAATTCGTCACTCCCAACGGGTGGATCATCCTGATTCAACGCATCCCCGCGCGTGACGATCTCTGTCCGCTCGCCGGCGTTCGTGGTGCGTACCACTCGGTGCGCATAGAAGCGCCCTTCGCGCGACCAGAGCGCAACGTCTCCCCAGCGCGCCTGGTCGATCCTTTGGTTGCGGACGACAAGAACGTCGCCGGGAAAAATGGCAGGAATCATGCTCGCTCCGCGCGCGACAAACCGAAGTTCGCCCGACCAGCGCAAGACCTCAGTCGCCAGATCCAGCTTCAGTGTTTCTCGACTTTGGGCTGCCATTTCCACGGTTCGCTATGAGTTCTTTCTATTGAAGCGGCATTGGGGCTGAGTCGGGTGCAGCTTACCGCACGCTAGCGCCATCGTCTCGAAGACTCGTTCGTGCTCGAACGAAGGTTTCTGATAAGGCTTTTTCCGCTTGCCGTTTTGCGGCGGCGCTTCTGGTTCGATGGTGCGGTCGTGACGCTCGTCCCTCACTGCAGTCCAGCCTGGGTCAATTTCACGGCGTTGTTCGTGCTCAGCGTACTGAAATAGAAACTGGACGCCTGGGTAGAAGCACTGGCGTTGTCAACCACCATCCCACTGGTCCCATTTCCGTTGTTCGCAACTGTGACGGTGGTGGGAAACGCGTTGATATTCAACTGGCCGATGTCCGGCGGAACAACCGCGACGCTCAGAAACAGCCAGTCCGTCGCTCCGCTTTTGAACTCCGTCAGCGGACAGTACTCTGCGACCCGGTTACCGAGCGCGAGTATGTGGGCTGGCGCGCCCGCGGTCATGGTTCCGTTGGCGCTGAAAGTTGCGCCATAAAGCTCCAAATTCGCGCCAGTGGCATCGAAGGCGGCCGCATAGACCAGCCAAGTAGTTGTAACCGCGCTCGAGTAATACGCATCATTGAAAGCGGGGGCGTGAACATTGTGGAGGCCGGCGCCGCCAAGGGTCGCGGTGCTCGTGGCGCTGAAGTCGGTCTTGGCCTGCACCAGGACCGCGTTGGTGCCGTTCGAGCCGCTCACCGCGTAGACGAAACCATTTACGCCGTCGACGACCGGAGGATCGACGATTCCACCGGTCGCTATGCCGTTCCCGACGGTCACCGAACTAACCGCTCCAGCTTGCGTCACTCGATAGAGCTTTCCGTCCGCGCAGCCGACGAAGACGTTGAGCGTGACAAAATCGAGAACAGGCCCCGTCAACTCTTTCGTGCAGGTTCCACCGATCGTGACCGCGCCCCCGGTTCCCCAGCTTGCGTCCAAACTTGGCGCCGGTTTCGACGCGCAGCCCGGATTGACGCTGGTGCAAAACACGTTCTTGAACCGGTAGAGGACTCCAGCGTCATTTCCTACATACGCCACGTCGCGAACGTAATCGACAAAGGGTGAAGAAAGAGTGTCAGGACTGTTGCCGAACGTCAGATCGGTGGCTGTTCCGCTGCCTGCGGCGGGCGAAGTTGAGGAGAAAGTGCTGATCGTCGCGGGCGTAAGCACGCTCTGCAGGTTCGATGCATTCTGCCCGTTGAGTGCTCCGGTACCCCAGGCCAATACATGGAAGTGCGCTCCGTTGGTTGACGTGACGGCAGTGATGTTGACCTCGAGACCAGCTCCGGCTCCGCTCGTGTTTTTGGTAGTCGCCCCAGCGACCACCGAGTATCCGGTTCCGGCGTAGGTTATCGCAAAAGACGTGACTACCCCGCCGGTAACCGCGGTGACTTGGTAGGTGGCCAGGGCGCCTGCGCCGCCAGAAATCGTTCCAGCGTCACCCACCGCATACCCCGTGCCGGCGTGCCCCGCCGTGATCGAAGCGGTCTTGATCTGTCCGGCCGCTGCCGATTCAACGAATGCGACCTTCGTCCCCGAAGCTGATGCCGTCAAAGGATCAAATGAAAGTACCGGCGAGGTCGTTACCGCGCTGCCACCCGCGATTCCTTGTATGTTGTACGACCACAATACAGTTGCCGAAGTCCCGGTGTCGGAGCCGCTCGGCGTCCGGTTGCAAATCCCGTTGCCGCCTGCGGTACCGCTGTAGAGTTGGTTGAAGGCTACTATGTTGGGCTGTGTCACGGATCCCAGTGCGTTTACGGGGAAGACTATGAAGTCGTTCGCGCAGCTCGGTGCTGCGGTGGTGTCGAACGTGAATTTTGCCGGCGACATGGATGGGGCTGTGCCACCCGCTCCCAGACTGATGCTCCAGTCGGCTTGCAAGGCAGGTGTTTCAGGCCGGGGAAACAGCCGACGTCGAAATGGCGGCTCCGGAAGACGACGCTCGACATCCCACAATCGACCGAAATCTCGCTGCGCCCTCCCCCACACGAGCATAGCCCGAGGGTCGCCCGCCGCGGACTCCATCGCTTCCATCGGACCCATGCGAGGGTAAACGACATGCCTTGTCGTCCAGTCTCGAAACTCGGGCGCTGGCCCGCGCGACAATTGCGCTCGGCGGCCAGACAACGGAGCACCAAGGAGGCCTATCAGGCATGCCCCTAGAACGCTCAGTGTACGGCGCCAAGAAATTAGAAAATTCAAATGTTGCCTCCGACGCGTTCCCGCGAACCGGGAAATTCCACTTGGGTGTCAGCCATGAATGCCGGGGAAAAGAGCGGAGGCGCCGCCAACCGCTCGAAACTGTAATTTGAAATCGTCCGATTCATCCCAAGCCTCGGCTGCCTAGCCGTGGTTACAGCCTCTTACACCGTTCGATAAGGTTCTTTTGCTAAGGTTGAAACATTCGCCTGCTTGCTTTTACAAGCGGGTGTCCGTGCTTATGAACGTATCGGGTCGGTACAGGTCAAACAACGGAAAAAGCGAGGGTTGGCGCTAAAGCGTTACCTATCAGAGGTGTGAGAGCAAGTTGCTCACCCGTCTCATTGCGGGACAGCGTTACTAGAGACTCCCCATCGCGCCGCGGACGAATACTTGACGCTTCCGAGGTTCCAAGTGTAGTTTGCGCCCTGGTTCGTTCGTCACTAACCGGGAGAGAGCGATGCGACGATTTGTTTCGGTGGTTGTGCTGGCGATAGTTTCGACGATGGGGCTGTTGGTCCTCGCGCGGACTTTGCATTCTCAGAATCCGCAGGAATTCAACGTACGCGAACACTACACGAAATTCGAGTATCAAATCCCGATGCGCGACGGAAAGCGCTTGTTTACATCTGTTTATGTCCCAAAAGACGCTTCGAAACGGTATCCCTTTCTAATGACTCGAACACCCTACAGCGTGGCCCCGTACGGCGCCGATCAATATCGCCGCAACCTTGGTCCGTCGAAAGAGTTCGACAAGGCGGGCTATATTTTTGTCTACCAGGATGTAAGGGGTCGCTATATGTCCGAAGGGACTTTCGTTGAGATGACGCCCCATCTCGACAAGAAAAGGTCGAATCAGGATACGGACGAAAGCAGCGACGCCCATGACACAATCGATTGGCTGTTAAAAAACATTCCAAATAACAATGGCAACGTAGGCATCGTCGGGATTTCCTACCCGGGCTTCTATACATCGGCCAGCATCATCGACTCACATCCTGCGATCAAAGCAGCGTCGCCGGAGGCGCCCATGACCGATCTCTTTATGGGCGACGACGCTTACCATGGCGGCACCTTCATGCTGGCGGCGAATTTCGGATTCTACGTCTTCTTCAAGCCGCAAGCAGGGCCCGCTCCCCCCCCAAAGAATTTTCAGCGATTTGACTACGGCACGAAGGACGGCTACCAGTTCTATTTGAACATGGGCTCGCTTTCAAATGCAGAACCCCTCTATTTCAAAGGCTCGAACCCATTGTGGGATGACCAGGTCGCTCACGACACCTACGACGACTACTGGAAGATTCGCAATCTGGCGCCCCATCTGAAGAATATTCATTGCGCGGTGCTCACAGTGGGCGGCTGGTTCGACGCGGAAGACCTGGCCGGACCATTCAAGGTCTACGCTGCTATCAAACAGAATGATCCGGGTATTTTTAATGGTCTCGTTGTGGGGCCGTGGGTTCACGGCGGCTGGGCGCGCTACGACGGAAGCCGCCTCGGAAATGTGGCCTTCGGTTCCAACACCGGCGAGTTGTTCCGCATCGAAATTCTGTTTCCGTTCTTCGAGAAATATTTGAAGAGTGGTCCTGACCCTCAATTACCCGAAGCCTACGTCTTCGAAACCGGAGCAAATAGCTGGCACAAGTCTCCGGCGTGGCCTCCGACGAACGCGGAGAGTCGGACGCTCTTCCTGCGAGAGAACGGTGGATTGTCGTTCGATCCGCCAAGCAAGTCTCAAGATTCGCGGGATTATGACGAGTACGTGAGCGATCCAAACCGTCCCGTGCCTTTTGTCGGCTACCCCACCACAGACGTTCCGCAGGAATATATGGACTCAGACCAGCGATTCGCTTCCACGCGCCCAGACGTCCTGGTTTACCAGACCCCGCCGCTAGACCATGACGTAACACTCGCTGGCCCGGTTTCTCCGCATCTCTTTGTTTCGACGACGGGCACCGACTCCGACTTCGTCGTGAAACTGATTGATGTCTACCCGCCGGACTATGTGGACCCCTTGCAGAAAGTCGAAAATCCCGGAAACGATGTCGGCGCGCCGCACGTCACAATGGCCGGCTACCAGCAACTCGTCCGAGGCGAGCCTATGCGTGGAAAGTTCCGGAAAAGCTTCGAGAAGCCGGAACCGTTCGTACCGGGAGGAGTCGAAACTGTGAATTTCACGATGCCCGACATCTATCACACGTTCCTTCGCGGACATCGCATCATGGTGCAGGTGCAAAGCTCGTGGTTCCCTCTGGTCGATCGCAATCCTCAAAAATTCGAGAATATTCCCGACGCGAAACCGGAGGATTTCCAGAAGGCGACCGAGCGGATCTACCGCGGTCGAGGGCAAAATTCGGGGGTCGTGGTCCAGGTCTTGCAATAAGGGTCGAGAATCTGTGGTGGATTCTCAAGCGGCAGATTATCCGCACGGCAAATTAAGTTTAAGTTCCTCAACGTAAGTCTCGTGACCGGGGGCACACGATGACAAAGCTTCGTATTCTTCTTGTGGCATTTGTAGTGGTGGCGTTTTTATTTTTTCTCGCGACGCAGCTTCACGCGGGAGATGACACGGCCGCCGAAAAGAAAACTCCAGACGTTCTGGCGAACCTGAAATTCCGGAACCTCGGTCCCGCGGCAGCCGGTGGCCGAGTAACCTCCGTTGTCGGCATACCCGGCAATCCAAACGTGTACTACGTCGGCGCCGCAGCCGGAGGGGTGTTCAAGTCGGTGGATGGCGGATTTACGTGGAAAGCGATTTTCGAACACGAAGCCACGGCCTCAATCGGTGCGATCGCGCTCGCGCCGTCGAATCCAAATTTCGTGTGGGTCGGTACGGGTGAAGGAAATATCCGCAACGATGTAATCGACGGTCGCGGAGTTTATTTCTCCTCCGATGCTGGGCATTCCTGGAAATTCATGGGACTCGCGGACACCCAGCAGATTTCGGCGATCGAGGTCGATCCCGGCGATCCGAATACGGTGTTCGTCGGTGCAATGGGACATGCGTGGGGGCCGAACGCAGACCGCGGCGTTTTTAAAACCACGGACGGCGGAAAGAGCTGGAAGAAAGTTCTGTTCGTGACCGACTCCACGGGCGTTTCCGATTTGGCGCTCGATGCCGGCAACCCGAAGGTGATTTTTGCGGGGATGTGGGAGTTTCGCCGTTATCCGTGGACCCTCACCGACGGCGGTCCGAACAGCGGCTTGTACCGTTCAACCGATGGCGGCGAAACCTGGGAAAAACTGACGAAGGGATTGCCGGAGCCTCCGCTCGGACGCATCGCTGTAGCGGTTGCGCCGTCGAACCCCGATCACGTCTATGCCCTGATCGGCGCGAAGCAGGGCATGCTCTGGCAATCCACGGATATGGGCGATTCCTGGACCAGCGTGACCAACAATCGCGCTCTGGACGTGCGGGCGTTCTATTTCTCAAAGATGGTCGTTTCGCCCGAAAACGAGAACAAGCTTTTCTTCATGTCATTCAACTTGCTGGAATCCGACGACGGCGGCAAGTCCGCGCACACCGCCGACCGCGGCGTGCATTCCGACCATCACGCCATCTGGATCGACCCGAAAGATACGAACCGCATCATTCAGGGCACCGACGGCGGCGTTTTCCTTTCGTTCGATGGATCAAAAACTTGGGAGTTCCTCGATCGCCTGCCGATTGAACAGTTCTATCAGGTCGCCGTCGATAGCCGCGCTCCCTACAACATGTGTGGCGGCCTTCAGGACAACAGCGCGTGGTGCGGTCCTTCTTCCGATTTGAGCCACAACAACGTCGGCAACGGCGTCTGGTATACCACCACGGGCGGCGACGGTGAGTACTCAGTTCCGGCGCCGAGCGATCCAGACGTCGTCTATAGCGACTCGCAGAATGGTTCGATCAGTCGACTCGACATGAAAACGCACATCAGCCAATCGATTCGGCCGTACCTGGATAGCGTTGAAGAACAGAAGCCTTCGGAGTTGAAGTACCGGTTCAACTGGACTTCGCCGATAGCCGTTTCGCCCACGGACGCGAGCGAAGTGTATCTCGGTGGCAACGTAGTGTTTAAATCCACCGACGCGGGAAAAACGTGGTCGCCCATCAGCGGTGACCTCACCCGCAATGACAAGAGCAAGCAAGAGATCTCCGGCGGTCCGGTGAACCACGATATAAGCGGTGCCGAAACCTACGGCACCGTCATGTCGATTACGCTTGCCCCGACGGATGCCAACGTGATCTGGGTCGGCACCGACGACGGCTACGTCCAGGTGACCCGCGACGCCGGGAAAACGTGGACAAACGTGACCTCGCACATCTCCGGCGCGCCGGAATGGGCGCGCGTCTATCAGATTGGCGTTTCGCCTTTCGATCCCGGCACGGCGTATGTCATCTACGACGCGCATATGCTCGACAACCGCCATGCATACGCCTACCGAACGAGCGATTTCGGAGCGAGTTGGCAGAAGATTGTGAATGGACTGCCCGATGATTCGCCGGTTCATGTCGTGCGCGAAGACCCGAACCAGCGCGGCTTCTTGATCGCCGGAACAGACACGGGTCTCTACTCTTCAGCCGACCGCGGAGACCATTGGAAACGGATAAAGTCGAACTTCCCTACGGTCCCGGTGTGGGATCTTACTTTCGTCAAGAGTAGGCGCGATCTGGTTGTGGCTACCCACGGGCGAGGTGTCTTTGTGTTCGACGATATCCGCCCGCTTGAGGAACTCACGCCGGAAATTGAAGCGAGCGCGTTCCACCTGTTCACGCCTTCCGACGGCACGATGCTTCATCGTTGGCGTAGCGACGAAGGCCAAAGCAGGGGATATTCCGCTCCGAATGCGCCCGACGGCGTTTCGATTGACTACTATCTGAAATCCGAACTTAAAATCTCGCCCGAACAGAAGAGAGAACGTCAGACGCCTGTAAAAATCGTCGTAACGGACGGGCAAGGAAACCGGGTAACCACCGAATACGGGCCTGCCGAGGCCGGTGTGAACAGGTTCGTCTGGAATATGCGCTACGAAGGTCCCACGCAACTCAAATCGGCCGCGCCGCCCACCGAAAGCGAGTTCTTCAATCCGAATCGCGGCCCCATGGCAGTGCCGGGAACGTACAAGATTTCCGTCACGGTGAACGGCCAAACCGAATCGCAGAACGCAACCGTTGAGCCCGACCCCAATGTTCACGTCGACCCCGCGGTCTTTCGCGCGCAAACCGAGACTGGGCTTCAAGCGCGAAGCGAAGTGAGCGCCATGAACGAAATGCTCAATCGCATCGACCAAATACAGAAGCAAATGAGCGATTTCGCCGCTGTCGTTCAGGGCGCGAACGACGATGCGCAGAAGGCGAAGTACAAACCGATCGTCGCGCGCGGAAGAGACCTGTCGAAAAAGCTCTCGGCCGTTAAGGACGTTTTCATCGATCCGGATATTCAGTCGGATGTTTCCGAAGACAGCATTCACAGCCTTGCCCGTCTGCAGAGCCAGGTTAGCCGGGCGGGCTTTCAGGGACTAGGCGGCTACGGGCAAATGCCCAATCCGCTGGTGCTCGAAAAAGCGAAGGAGCTGTACGCGCAACTCGACGAGCAACTCAAGAAGTTCAATGATCTGCTCAAAACGGATGTCGCCGACTACAACAAGGCCGCGCAGGACGCAAGCGCGCCAACCGTCTTCGCTGGAGAATCCATAGAGGTCAAAGCCGTCAAAGCGTTCTAACGGGAGCCCGGTCCGCTCGCCTTCACGGCTCTCTTCGCGCCACGCGCGAGGATCGTCGAGCAACCCGTGTACCTGAAACGGAATCACAATCGATTCGTCTAACTCACCGGAACGCATGGCTTCCGGAACACAACAGCTACCATTAGCACTCGAGTCGCTGATTCCGGAGCGTATACTTCACTTCTAGATAAGCAACCTTGCAAAACGGTAAGGTCGCGGGCGGACTTGAATGAAGTATTCGATCCACGCCAGGACGACAACCGAAGTTTCGCTCGAAACTTCTTTGCTTCGCCAGCCCCCGGCACCCGTTCCTCTTCACCACCAGCGCAACCCAAGGAAGTTCAGCCGCGCAAAGATCGGGATCGCGCTCGCCCTCGTGGCGGCCTTGATTCTCTTTCTCGTTTTGCGTCGCGGCAAGACAAACACCACCGGCACCTCGCAAACGGAAACAGTCGTCGCGGCAACCAAGGACTTTGTCAAAGTCGTGCGCCTGACGGGTACCACGGAGGCGGTCCACTCACGTCCGCTCCTCGCGCCGAAGCTCGAAGGCGCGCAGCTCAGTGCGATGGTTGTGACCAAGCTGACGCCTGGGGGAACGCACGTCCGCCAGGGCGATACTCTGGTCGAGTTCGATCGTCAAACTCAACTGAAGGACTCCCTCGACAAGCGCGGCGCCTACCAGGACCTTGTCGATCAAGTAGTCGAAAAACGCGCCGCAGAAGACGCCGCTCGCGCCAAAGACGAAACTGAACTCAAGCAAGCAGAGGACGATTTCAAGAAAGCGCAGCTTGAGGTCACGAAGGCTGACATCGTCTCGCGCATTGACGCTGAGAAGAATCAGGAGACGCTTCAAGAAGCCGAATCCACATTCCAGCAGCTTCAGCAAACATTCAAATTGAAGCGCGAGGCCGCAGCCGCGGACATCCGCACAGTCGAAATTCAGGCGCAGCGCGCCCAAGCCACCATGCTCTATGCCGAAGGAAATGCAAAGAAAATGACGCTCGTGTCGCCGATGGATGGCGTCGTCGTATTAAACATGATCTGGAACGGCGGAAGGATGGGCGAAGTGCAGGAAGGCGACGAGGTCCGGCCCGGCGTTCCCTTTATGAAGGTGGTCGATCCCTCGCAGATGCAAGTTGGAGTGCCGGCAAACCAAGCGGATTTTCTCGGCCTTCAAGTGGGCCAGCGCGCTCGCGTCTACCTCGACGCATACCCCGGCTTGGCGCTTACGGGAAAGCTTGAGGAGCTTACTCCTCTTGCCCACAATGGCCGCTTTTCTGACAAGGTTCGGAGCTTCCCGGTTATCTTTTCAATCGAAGGAAGCAATCCGAAGTTGATGCCGGACCTGTCCGCTGCTGTGGACGTCGAACTTGGCAGCCAAACGAACGCCCTCGTTGTCCCGGTCCAGAGCGTCGGGCGAGAGAATGGAAACGATTATGTCTGGCTCAGCGCTGCAACCGGTTTTGAGAAGCACAGCGTAAAAACGGGCCCAAGAAACGACCTGGAAATAGTGATCCAGTCTGGTTTGAAAGCCGGAGACGTGATCCGTCGGGACGCGACAGCCAGTCCCGGCCCCTCCTGAGCGTATGAGCGAACTCAAGAAACTCTGGCTCGCCAAGAAGCGGATGCTGCTTGTTGTCTCCGCGATTTTTGCGGCGTTCCTTGTGTTCGGAGCTTTTAGGCTCGCCAATCCTGCTCCTCGGATTCCTAGCGCGGTGGTCCAGCGCGGTGAGTTCGTCGACTATCTCGATCTCCGCGGCGAAGCGAAAGCGCTGAAGTCCGTCACCATTACTGCTCCTTATGAAGCCGGCGAACCCCAAATTCTGAAGCTCGTTCCAACCGGCGCCGCGGTGAAAAAAGGCGACGTTATCGTCGAATTCGACACCACAACGCTGAAGCAAACTCTGGCGCAGGCCGAATCGGAGTTGAAATCGGCCGATGCCGAAATCGAGCAATCGAAGGCGCAGGCTCGCCTGAAGGAAGAGCAGGACCTGACGGACGTGATGAAAGCTCGCTTCGACGTCGAATCCGCCAAGCTCGAAGCGAGCAAGCAGGAGATCGTTTCAAAGATCGAGGGTGAGGAGGCGCAGCTCAAACTTACCGACGCGGAGCAAAAACTGAAGGAAACAGAGGCGAAACTCAGCTCCGACAAGGCCTCGGATGCCGCGGACATTCAAAGCAAGCAACAAAAACACGATCAAGCGCAATTCAAGGTCGGGCAGGCGAAGCGGAGCCTCTCTGTTCTTGTGCTCAAGACGCCGATCGACGGCATGGTCACGCTTCTGGTGAACTGGCGCGCGTCAGGATTCTTCGGAAACGGCGCGCCTTTCAAGCAAGGTGACCGGGCATGGCCCGGAGCGGCAATTGCCGAGCTGCCGGATTTGTCCACGCTGCACATCGTTGCAAGAGTGGATGAGACGGAGCGCGGACGAATCCAGGTCAACCAGCCCATCACGGTTCATGCCGACGCAATTCCCGATCGCGAATTCACGGGGCGCATATCCCAAATCAGCACCAACGCAAGCATCGATTTCACCGCCGGCTGGCCCTTCCCGCGCAATTTTACTGCGGAGGTCTCCATAGACAATCCCGATCCGAGATTGCGGCCGGGAATGCAAGCAAACTTGCGCGTCGCCACGGAACGCATAGCAAATGCAATCATGATTCCGTCGCAGGCGCAGTTTCATGATGCGGGGCAGAGCGTCGCGTACGTTTTGCGCGGCGGGAAATTTGTTGAGCGAACAATCGATGTGGCTCGCCGAAGCGGCGACCAGTTGCTGATTGCAAAAGGTCTTGAGGCCGGGGAACGCGTCGCACTGCAGGATCCAACCGCGGCCCGATGACGGCCCGATAAGGACCCTGTAACGAACTGACAGCGAATGAAAATGAACACAAGAAACATTTCTCTTCCCGCCATGATCGTTTCCCTCTTTGCTGGCGCAGCGATGGTTTCGTGCTCGCTTCACGGCAGTGTCCGGCCAGGCGATCAGGATATTCCGGTTGCAACGGTGAAAGAGAGTGACGTCCGGCTGCAAGTGAACACCACGGGTGAATTGCGCTCCACGCGAACGGCCACCGCCATCGCCCCGCCTGTCGCGGGCGACACCCTCCAAATCATTCATCTCGCGAAAACCGGGATGGCTGTGAAGGCGGGCGACGTCGTTGTGGCGTTCGATCCCACCGAACAGGAATACAAGCTGGCCCAAAACCGCTCCGATTTTGACCAGGCGCAACAGGAAATTGTGAAGGCCAGGGACAATGCGGCAGTACAAATCGCTCAAGACCAAACGGCTTTGCTGAAAGCGAAATTTACCGTTCGCCAGGCGGAATTAGACGTCAGCAAGAACGACATCCTCAGCGCTATCGATGGGAAGAAGAATCTGCTCACCCTCGAGGAAGCCAAGCGAGCCTTGGCGCAGCTTCAGCAGGATATTCAGTCCCACAGCGCCTCCAATGAAGCGAGCATTGCGGTCGCCGAAGAAAAGCGCAACAAGGCGCAACTCGCCATTACGCAAGCTCGCACGAACATCGAAAACATGGAGGTCCACTCGCCCCTCGATGGCCTGGTGGTTGTCCGAGAGAACACGAGTGGCGGTTTTTTCTTTCCCGGAATGGTGATTCCGAACTTCCAGGAAGGCGATCAAGTGTATGCCGGCAGCGTCGTGGCCGAGGTGATCGACATCGGTCAGATGGAGGTCAGCGCCAAGGTCAAGGAAAGCGATCGCCCGAGCGTGGCGGCTGGTCAGCCGGTGGAACTGCACATTGATGCCCTGCCTGGGGAAGTATTCCACGCAAAAGTGAAATCCGTGGCAGGAATGGTCGCGAACGCGTGGTTCGATGATCCGGCCCACAACTTCGACGTTTCTGCCGTTATGGAACGTCCGGACAGCCGTCTGCGGCCGGGCCTCGCCGCGCACGTGGTGATTCTCGGTGATAATCTCCAGCACGCGCTTTCCATTCCGAGACAAGCGATCTTCGATACCGATGGCAAGCCGAAGGTCTACGTCAAGTCGGGCAGCAGTTTCGAGCCGCGCGACGTCAAAATTCGATATCTCACCGAAGGTCTCGCCGTCATCGACGGACTCAAAGAGGGAACGCAAGTCGCCCTCGTCAATCCCGCACAGAAGTCGGGCGAGCAGTCGAAGCCAAGCGGCGCATCCGGGCCGGCACTCGGAGCAGGCGCTCCATGAGCGCGCAAACTGGCCGGGTCGTTCCCACCCGTCTGGGCTATCAGCAAACTCTCCGTCAGTACGTTCCCGACCTGCGCCTCGGCCTGGAAAATCTTTTCAGCCATAAGCTGCGGTCGCTCCTCACGATGCTGGGGATGATCTTCGGAGTCGCAGCGGTCGTTTCGATGTTGTCCATAGGCGCCGGAGCGCAACAAAAAGTGATGGCCTTCATCGAACAGCTCGGCGTGCGTAATTTGATCGTGGAAGCAAAGCAGCCGACCACCGATGCGGGCTTGCAGAAGATTCGGCGCATTTCGCCGGGCTTGACCTTCGAAGATTTTCGCGTGATCCGCAAGAATGTCGGCGGAATCGTCGCAGGAACGCCGCGTAAGCGTTTCACACCGACGAAAGTGATTCCGAAGCCTCAACAGGATGCTCCCGTGGTCTACGGGGTCAATCCCAGCTATCAGGAAATCGCCGGTCTGCAAATGGTGGAGGGCCGGTTCTTCGATTCCGAGGAAAATGACGCGGCAGCGCCTGTCTGCATTCTCGGTCCCGCCGCGAAGCTTAGCTTGTTCGGCTCGGCGGACGCCGTCGGGCAGTACGTGAAAATTAACGAGCAATGGCTGCACGTGATTGGCATCGCGGCCCCTCAATTGTCAACGCAAACGGAAGTCGCCGGCGTGCCAAATCAGGATTCGAACAATCTGATCTACGCGCCGGTCAACTCGGTGATTGCCCGGCTCGAGGATTCAGAGAGTTACCTGAAGGACGAAATCGACGGAATCTACCTCCGACTCGCGTCCGCCGACGATTCTCCGAAGATCGCTGACGTGGTTCGCGGTGTTCTCAATACTTCGCACCACAACGGCGGAGATTTCAGTCTGGTTGTTCCCGCGCAGCTTCTTGCGGAACAGCGGCGCACGGAGCGCCTGTTCAACACCGTGATGGTGGCGATCGCCTCGATTTCCCTTCTCGTTGGCGGAATCGGGATTATGAACATCATGCTCGCGAGCATTCTCGAGCGGACGCGCGAGATTGGCGTTCGTCGCGCGGTGGGCGCGCGGCAGATGGACATCGTGCGCCAGTTCGTTGTCGAAGCGATCCTGATTTCATTTGCGGGCGGCGTGCTGGGGATTTTCTTTGGCTTCGGAATGTCGCGGCTCATCGCGTGGCTCGCGGGCTGGTCGACGATTGTGACCGCCGGCTCGATTTTGCTCGCATTTCTGGTCTCGATTTCCGTCGGCCTGATTTTCGGCACCTATCCGGCCGTAAAGGCCGCGCGGCTGGATCCCGTGGAAGCGATTCGCTACGAATAAATTCATGCTCTGGCCGCCGCAGACTCCCCAGTAGGAGGAACCGATGAAGTCGATCCGCCGTTTGTCTTGTCTTGTCCTTCTCTTGTCAGCCCCGATGCCCGCGGCCGCTCAAACCAGCCCTCCGCGGAATCAGCCGCCTCAGGTCGTGGCGCGTACGGCGAGAAACAATGTAATTCAGGCGCCACAGGGCTTTGCTGAACACGTCGTAGACGGAAAGCTCACGCTCTCGCTCGACGACGCGATCCGGCTGGCTCTCGAAAACAGCACGGACATTCACCTGGATCAGGAACAGATCGACACCGCGAAGGACGCACTGCAGCGGGCGCTCTCGCCCTTCGATCCAACGGCACAGTCAGCGTTTAGCGCGCTTCGCGCCGTGTCGCCGCAGTTTACCCAGCTCGGCGGTGCACCGACGCTCAGCGCTCTCACCCAGAACACGCTGGTCGGAGTCACGCAAACTCTCGAAACCGGCACGAACTACCAAGTTCTGTTTGACGTGAACAGAGACTCATCGAACAGTTCGTTCAATTTCATCAATCCCTCGTTTTCGAGCAACTTCGCAATCACATTGACCCAGCCGCTCTTGAAGGGTGGCGGCCTTTTCGTGAATCGCGCTCCAATCATTATTGCGCGGCGCAATCTCGATCAATCGCGAGCCGGCTTCGAAGCGGAAGTGAACGATCTGATACAAACGATCATCGACGACTACTGGTTCGTAATCCAGACACGCGAAAATATCAATGTCCAGCAGCAGTCCCTCGACGAAGCGCAAAAAAGCTACGATCGCGATAAACACTCGCTCGAACTTGGTGCGCTCCCGCCCCTGGATATTTATCGATCCGAATCGCAGGTTGCTTCGCGGCGCGTTTCCCTGATTCAGGCCGAGTATGCCCTGAAACAAGCCGAGGATCAGTTGCGCCGCGATCTCGGCGCCGATATCGATCCCAATATTCGCGCCCTTGACCTCGATTTGACCGAAAAGGCTGAGCCTTCGGGCGAACTCATGACCATCGATATTCCGTCTGCGATCGACAAGGCGCTCACCTACCGGCCCGAAGTTGAATCGCAGCGCCAACAGCTCCTGAACGACGATGCCAACATTCGCCTCGCGCACAACGCGCTCGAGCCGAATCTTTCGCTCAGCGCTACGTATCAGGGGAACGGCGTCGGCGGGAATCAGTTCAACAATAACGTGCTCGTTTCCCGTGGCGGATTCGGAGACGCTCTCAGCCAGACGTTCGGCTTCGGGTTTCCGGCTTATGGCGCAACCGTGACGTTGAGTTACCCGTTCGGAAATCACCAGGCGCGGGCGAACATGGGCGACGCCTTGGCGACCAAGCGGCACGACCTCTATTTTGACCGGCAACTTCACGAAGCCATCACTCTCGGCGTTACGAATGCGGTCCACCAACTCGAAGAATCGAAACTGTCGATGGAAGCCGCGAAAGTGGCGCTCGATCTCGCGCAGAAAACGCTCCAGGCCGAGCAGCACAAATATGACCTGGGCTCCGGAACGGTATTCTTGGTGCTGGAAGCGCAAACCGAGTTGACACAAGCGGCGCAAAATCTTTTGCAGGCGCAAGTGGGATACCATCTCGCCGCCGCCGCCGTGGATCACGCCACGGGAGGCTTGCTCGCGCGCTTCCAAGTGCAAATCACAAACCTGGCGCATTAATGAGATACTTGCGCCTTGCAGAACTCAGGCACAGCAACTCCACGAAAATACAGAATTGCCGTGATCGCCGGCGACGGCATCGGCCGAGAAGTCGTCCCGGAGGGCATCCGGGTACTTGAGGCCGCGGGCAAGCGCTTCGGCTTCGGCTTGGCTTGGCAGGATTTCGACTGGAGTTGCGACACCTATCTCGCCACCGGCCGCATGATGCCTTCAGACGGCCTCGACCAGCTCCGCCCATTCGACGCAATCTTTCTGGGCGCCGTCGGACACCCACGAGTGCCGGATCACGTCTCCTTGTGGGGACTCCTCATTCCGATTCGGCGCCATTTTCAGCAGTATGTTAATTTGCGGCCAGTGCGAATGTTGCCGGGCATCGAATCTCCGCTCAAGGGCTACCCCCCCAAACAAATTGATTTCTGCATCGTGCGCGAGAACAACGAAGGCGAGTATTCCGAGATGGGCGGGCGCGTCTTTCGCGGCACGGAAGAAGAATTCGCGCTTCAGGAGACGATTTTCACCAAGCGTGGCTGCGACCGAATCTTGCGCTACGCGTTCGAGCTCGCGCGCGCTCGCCGCAAACACGTCACCTCCGCGACCAAATCAAACGGCATCATTCACACCATGCCCTTCTGGGACGAACGCTTCGCCGCCATCCAGACCGAATATCCCGGCGTGCGAGCCGACCAGTTTCACATCGATATTCTCTCGGCTCATTTTGTAAAGCATCCGGATTGGTTCGACGTTGTAGTCGGCTCGAATCTCTTCGGCGACATTCTTTCCGACCTGGGCCCGGCGGTAGTCGGCTCAATCGGAATCGCGCCCTCCGCAAACATCAATCCTGAGCGCGAGTTCCCCTCCATGTTCGAGCCGGTCCACGGTTCTGCGCCCGACATTGCGGGCCGAGGCATCGCCAACCCGATCGGCCAGATATGGTCGGGTGCGATGATGTTGCGGCATCTCGGAGAAGCCGCTGCTGCCGACGCCATCGAGCGCGCGATCGAATCGATCCTCGCCGCGAACGGTCCTCGCACTCCCGACGTCGGCGGCACCGCCAGCACGCGCGACTTCGGCGAAGCCATTGCGCGTGAAGTTGCGTCGGCCACTCCGTGAAGTTGCTGCGGGGTCCCCTGGCTCGAAGTGTCGTAGAATGCAGAGACGATGACCTCTCGGCGGCGCGTTCGTTGGTTGTGTCTGGTTGGCCTCGTTCTGGCGTGCGCGATTCCGGCGTCCGCGCAGGACCCGCCCGGCTCGCCAAACGAAAGCCCCGCACGCGCCCAAGTGGAGCAGTTGGTTCAGCAGGCCCGCGCCGACGTTTCGATCGCGTTCCGCTCGCTTGACGCCAAGCAGCAGCTCTTCATCAAGGCCGATGAACCCTTTCCCGCTGCGCCCGCCGTGATCCAGATTCCGATCATGATCGAACTCTACACTGAATTTCAGGCTGGCGAGTTGCGCCTCACAGATACGCTGGTGGTGCACAACACCTTCCGCAGCGTCGTCGACGGCACAGTCTATCGCCTTGATCCCAAGACCGACCCGGACCAGGATCTGTACAAATCCCTCGGCAAATCGATCACCCTGCAGGACCTGTGCGAGCACATGGTGGCCCGCAACAGCAGCCTCGCCGCCGACCTGCTCATCGAAAGACTCGGCTTCGATCGCGTCCGCCAGCGGATCGAGTCGCTCCACGCCAGCGGCATCCAACTGATTCACGCGATCGAACCCGAAAAACCCGGCGACAAGCGGCCCGACAACGCGACGACCACCCGCGCAATGCTCGAATTGCTTTGGACGCTCGCCAAAGGTCAGGACGCCGGCGACGACGCCAGCAAGCAGATGGTCGGCATGGTGGCTCGAGCGGCCCTGCACCTCCCGCCGACCGCCGGAATGCCCTCGGACCCTCGCGCCGTGCAATCGGTTCGCCTCGCCGGAATCAGCCAGCAGGCCATGATCGAGTTGGGCCCGCATCCCTTCATCGTCGTGATTCTCACCCGCGGGATCACGAACCCCGAAACCAGCGCCGAGTTAATGGCTCAGATCGAACACGCCCTCGCTGCGGGTCTCGACGCCAACGCCGGAAGCTAGCGTCCCGCTCCTTGTTTTCTCCCTAGTTTCGCCTCCGCCGGAATTCACCTGAGCGAATACTAGACCAACGGCCAGTAGATTCCCGCCGCGCGTTTCGCGTACGCTTTCACAAAAGCATCTCGGCGCTCTTCCTGGGAGATACAAGATGTTCTGCGAGCGTTGTGGACTCAACTTTTTGCCGAGGCAGTCGATTTGCACGCGCTGCGGCGCTGCCGCCACGCGGCATTGGCTCCAGCTCATCGGCCTCACCACGTTGATGCTGGCGTTCGCCTGCAATTCGCTGGTGGCTTGGTTTTTGCTGCCCCGTCGCGTCGACGGCCACAGCGCCCAGTTGATGTTTCGGATGTGGTTCTGGCTCGACGACAAAATCGCGCTCTACGGCTGGGTGCCGCTCGCGATCGGCCTTCTCGTTTGGGACTTCCTCGTCCTGCGCGGTTCGCGAAGGCCAAAGGTGCGCGGCTGGGTTACCCGCAAACTCCTGACGTTTTCGCTCGTCGCCGGAGTGACGCCGTTCATTCCCACGTGGGTTCCGGCGGGGCAGCCGTCCGAGCATTTTTTCAGCGTGATTCGCAGCCACCCCGGCATGCCGCTGGCCTTGGCGTGGGGCGTCGTGGTGGTTGTCATCTCGCTCGTGTGTATGGAGGCTGAGACGCGCGACTCGCTCCTCGGTCAGGGCAAAATACTCAGCCTCGTCGGCCTCGGCGTCCTCTTCCTGCTCCTCGGGATGACGATTTGGGGCTGGTCGGTTACGTAGTCCGCTCTCCTTTCGCGATCATTTCACGCCGGAAAAATCCGCTGTGCCGACGCGCATATTCGTCCCGCCTCGCAGCCGGCCATTCTGCATCGTTTGCGACGCAGGGTCGGTGGGCGCGGCTTCAGCCCACGTGCCATGCACTTTGCCGTTGTACGCCGTCAGCCAGGTGTAATCGCCCAGGAACGCCAGCTCGCTCTCGAACGGCTCGCTTGTCCACTGATAATTTGTGAACGTCTTGCCGGCGTCGGTGGAGCGCGCCAGCGTGACCCACGTTTTGCGATTGTCGGGATCGTTGCGCCGGTCGTAAAACTGCACGTAAACATCGCCCGTAATCGGGTCCACCGCCATCCATTGAAAGAACTGGTCGATGCCGTCGTGGACCGGGTCGCTATTCACGCGCACAGGCGGCGTCCACGTTTGCCCGTGATCTGTCGACGTCGAGTTGAACACGTCCACGTCGCCGTTCCGGAAATCGCTCCACGCGACGTAGAGGTTTCCTCCCTTGCCGGGCCGCGGATCGACGCCAATCTGCGGAAATCCCATCACGCGCGCCACTCCCGGCACGCTCACCGCGCCGCCGAAGTACGGCGCCTCAACGTTGAAGATCAAGCGCGACGGGGCGAACGTCTTGCCGCCGTCGTGCGATGTGGTGAACGCCACCGCCAGGCCGTCGTTCCACGTCGCGTAGATCGTGCCTTCCGCGTCGACCACCGCCAGGAATCCCACCAGGCCGCCATTGTCGTCGCGCGGCAGCCCCGCGTGAGTGCTGATCCGAATCGGAGTAGAGAACGTCTTGCCGTCGTCCGTCGAGCGCGAAAATAAAATCACCGACTGCGTGAGTTGCCACTCGATCCAGCCCACGTACAGGTTCCCGGCATAAGGACTCGTCGGCACGTTGTCCGCGACGATCCGCGGCATGTCTTCCCACTGGATGTCGGGCTCGCCGCCCTTCCAGGCAATCACCGTCGTCGGATCTTTCTCCCAGGTCTTTCCGCCATCGAGCGACCGCCGCACGAAGATACCGTTGCGTCCCGCGCCGTGCGCCCAGTAACCGGCGCTGCCCAGCTTGTCGAAGTGGAGGCTCGAGAGAAACACGTGTCCCTTGTTGTCGAAGGTGGTGGAAACGTCGCCGCCAATCTTCCATCCCGGCACGGGAGGCAAATCCGCCAGGGTGAAGGTTTGGCCTCCGTCGGTGGAGTAGGCCGCGGTAGCCGGCTGATAGACCGCCACCACCTGGTTCGGATTGTTCGGGTTGACGGTGATCCCCGGCTCGCTGCCATGCCCACCCTGCGGCGAAATAGTCACAATATGCGCCCCCGGCGCCAGCGGCAAAGTCGCTGCGTTCTGCGCCAGGGCAGCCCCGATTGCGAGCCCCGTCGCCAGCAGGATGACCGGCAGGGCCGGAAAGATTGCGTGTCGTTTCATCGGCTTGCCTCCTTCGGAGGCGCAGCCTACCACAGCGTCGGCCAGATTGGATACTTTATTCAAAAAGCAGGGTAGGTTCACACCGCTGGCGTGTGGCCTAGCCAGCGCAGCAACGCCTCGAACACCTCATCGACGCCTTCGGCAGGGAGAGAGCCGAGCCGGTGGAGCGCTCGAACGGTTGGAAATGTCGTGACGCCCTGCACGAGGAAGGCGCCGGGCTTGAGGAAAGGCACTCGCACGGCAACCTCAAAAGAAGAGCCACGCAAGCTCGTCGTGTGCGGCACAACCGTGATGAGAGAACGATCCTGATCGCCGAAGGGAACGTTGACCACCAGAGCGGGCCGGGTCTTGCCAGCTAACCCGAAATCGACCAGCCAAACCTCACCGCGCTTGGGGGTTGCCATCTTCCTGGTCAAGCGATTCGAAAAGAGCGGATGAGGCAGCGCCGATCTCTTCATCCGCCAGCGGCCCTGAATCGAAAGGCAACGAACGGCGCAGCACCTCGTTGATGAAGGCGCGCTTCTCCTCAGTTGGCAAATGCTCGAACTCTTCGAGCAGGGCTTGAGTCTTACTGGTCATGCCTCAATGATAGCAAGAGTCCGGGGGGAGCAAACCTGAAACCCGAAACCTGACCCCTCAAACCCAAATTGCCTTACCGAATTTCCCCGTGCAAAGAATAGCCGCGACCAAGTCCTCGGGGCGGAGCGCTAAGCGAAAGGCGAGACTCGAAATCCGAATTTCGCGGTTTTGGGCGAACGGAACTCTTGCGGAAGTTATCAAATTCCAATCTTGCCTTCGCCGCTTGCCGTTCTTAACTTAGCGATTTCCAAATCTAATCCCGAGGAACTGACGCGAAAACCCAGCGCGCGAAAGAGCTTTTCAATCTCAGATCCCTTGACCAGTATGATGTGCGTTCCTTTCTTGGTCACCCTACATTGCTTCAAGTTCGACATGCTCGCTCTAATTCTGTCTTTCACTGCCACGAGCAAAGCGTTGTTCTCCCGCAACAGTTGAGCGGCCTGCTGCACGCAATATTCAAAATTCCAAATGCCAACCTTTTCCAGGTCTAGCCTGTCTGCTTTCACGCAGTCCTCGTCCCAACTCCCGTTTAAGAGCATTTCTCCCGCCGCCGCGCCCGCTGTCAGTAGAATCTTGTCTTTCAAATCCAGCCCCGCTTTCCGGAAATCACCAAATTTCGTGAGGTAATAAACGGAGTAATTGCCATTCGGCAATTCGCTGCCGCGCACCGCGTAAACCGCTTCAATTCTGGCGCCAAGTGTGACCCCCAGGGTGGCGTGACCCGCCTCATGCGCGCTCATGGTCTCTTTAAACTCATCAGTGTGCTGACTCGTAGCAAGCATGGTCCTTGCAAAGATGTCCTCTAACTCCCCCGCCTCCAAAAGGGCCTGGTCGCCTTCGTCAAGATTCTCCGTCTTTAATTGTTCATATTTCCGCATGCACCGCGATACCACCTCTTCATAAGCTCGGCGCTCTTGTTTGATAACCGCAAGAGCAGAAGGAACGAAACTATCGAGGGACCTCGCGGTAAGTTTCCTCAACCGGCTCCTGTCCGAATCTAGGCCAGTGTTTTCGTCGGGGAGAGAGAGTCCCCTAAATTGGGTTGCTGCGAGCCCGGCCGCTAGCGTGTAACAAATGCAGTTCCTGACGGCCTCGGGAAGTTGTGGTATTTGGTCGTCCGGAGGAAAGGGGAAGGAGGTGGCAAAGTCCCCCCAATAAAGGCGCCCATCGGAACCACGACGCAAGCAAAACGATATTCTTACGGGGGCACTTATTTTCACAAATCGGCCAACGACGGCGTGACCCGCCTCGTGTGCTATGGCATATTCAGCAAAACTCTCCGCCATATCGGGATGCCCACTGTCTCAGCAGTTTCATACCAAGTGCGCGATGTGAATAGCGAAGTGAGCCAAGATTCCTGCCGCACACTCAGCCAAGCGGGCCTCCGTAACGAAAATTGTCGGGTCATCTCCGTTTAGCGCTGCGGCCAACAGATGCTGATCATGACTAGGCCACCGACATGTTTGTCTCGCCGCGGCATAATCTTGGCGTGTCAATGTGTTGCGTCGCACCAGCACACCACGGTCCGCCAGCACCCTAAGAAAAACCTCGATCACGTCATTTCGCAAAACCGCAATAAACGGACGATACTCCTCCAACAGTTTCGCGTTGTACCGCAAGCGCCGCACCCCTCTTGCCACCTCTTCAAGAACGGTTAGTCGTCGATCAAGGACGTTGCCGGCTCGCCGACCACCGATATCTCCGTTCGCCATGGCGATAACGGTGGCATCGACAACGCAATCAGGCATTGCGCTCCCCTATGGCCTTCAGGAGCGCTAGACGGTCGTCGAGCGCTTGGCTCATAAACCCCTCGGGCAGGTTCTCAAACTGAAACCCGTCCCCAATCTCAAGTTGCTTCACGACCGTCCTGTCCCCATCCGAGGCAGTCAACAAAACCGCCACGTCGTCCTTGGTAAGGGGCGCGACCTCGTTATGCTCGATGGCCAACCCGACGGCGAGCGGCCGAGCGTTCTCGGCCAGGCGTCGGCGCAACCGAAGCAGCAGGTATTCACTGTGCGTTTCGACGATGGTGATCACGCCATAACTCGAAAGATAGATAAAAAAGTCTGCGAGGCCAGCTTGCGCATCTGGATGAAGGTGGATCTCTGGCTGCTGCACCAAGTAAATGCCCCCGGGGCGCATTAGCAGACCTTGAACCAGCACTGGCAGAACCTGGGAGACACCGAATCCGACATCCGCAAAATTCACGGTTGCTGCGCCGCCTGCCCCAGTGACGTCAACTTCGAAGAGGTTGAGCCGTTTTGCTATATCCCGAACGTCCAGAGACGCTGCCAGTTTCAGATGATTCATCCAAAAGGCCAGCGCTTTGTGCAACGGCCTGGGCCCGTGTGGATTCAGCAGGGCCTCAGTGATTATTAGGTTGACGGCTTGTTCGCCGCTTGTTCCCGCCCGGCTTACACTAAAACCTGCGAACGGGTAGCGTCGCTCAGGAGGCGTGCGAAAAGGGCCGATGACATCGCTTCTTAACAGGCATTGTTGCAACTCGCGAAACAGCAGTTGACTCGCAGCCACAAATACGCGAACACGGTTTTTCGTTCTCGGGCTCGATCGTGTATAAGACGACGAGCGGATCTCGACAACCGGAAAGAATGTCCTCCCGGCCATCCGCCCCAGCATTGCGACCGACCGCGCTGGCAGCGTTGCCGTATAGGTGCGCCAGTGCTCCCGACGCTCGCCGCTGATTGTGCGAACGAAACTCGCCGAGCCGCTGCTGACATCAACTTCAAAGCGGTTTAGACTCGGCCCGAAAGGCTCGTCCGCAGAAAACGTAAGACGCGACTGAATTTGACCATCTACAGGCAGCTTGACCTCTGTACTCGGATAGTAGTAGCCATATCGGCCAAACGCAGGGCGAGGAACTGCCAACTCGACGAACGCCCTTCTCCCTTGGGACAAACCTTGAGTCAAATCCGAGAGCCCCGCGGAGAACGATAGCGATATCTCGGCGGACTCGTCGTGATTGTGGACGACGTCGGAATAATTTCCGAGATCGCAGTACGGCCCCGACAAACTCAAAGGCATAACAGCCGCGCCCATTACTTCCCGTTCGAAGCTCTGCTTTAAGAGGAGAATCGCAGAAAGCAACGAGGACTTCCCACTGCTGTTTCGCCCCACTAGGACCGTCAGCGGAGCTAATTTGAACCAGCCAGAATCTTGAAACACGCGAAAGTTCTCGAGCCTTAGCCTCATTGACGGGCGCCCCCCGGTCGAACGATCCGTCAACGCGTTAGTAACCCTGGGCATATGCCTCGGCGCGCAAGATATCTGTTTTGTTGATTGAATTCAGCGGCATCATCTGGCCACGACCACTGTCCTCCTGTCAAGCACGACATCTGCACTGGCGCGCGGGGCACCAACGCCCCGTCCGGTGGCAAGTAGTTACCACATTTCTGGTGTATCTGCGTTCGAAAGCCGGGTGCCGCAGTCCTTCGATGTTTGAAGCGTGCGCGTCCTAGCCTCTGATTCCGGCTCGAATTTTCCCCACTCAATTTCCCATATTTTATCATATTTTATTTATCATATTTTATATTGTGCAGTACTAGATCTTGACTTTATGGTTGATCTATGATATCCTGCAGTCGGAAACTTGGACATGAACAACACAACCGGCGCCACAACCCATCACCTCGCAACAGCCCGGTCCTCATCCCTCGCTTGTCGCGCCGGAGCCTCTTGGCGAAGGCGGATGACCGAAACTCGTTTTGACAGAATTTCGAGCAACTCCTTGAAAATCACTAACATAAAATTTTCTGACCGAAACTACTACCATACGCTCCCGCTTCCGCGCCCCAAGCTTCCACTCGCCACTCGTCACTCGCCACTAGCCACTGCCTTCTCACCGGGATTAGAAATGAGCCCAAGTGACTGAAAACACTCACCGGCGATCACTTCTAATCTACGGTAGGGTACTGGGGTATTTTTCGCCCGGCGAAAGCAGAGCGAACACTCCCAGCCCATCATCGACCGTTTCTAGTCACTCGTCACTCGCTTGCCGCGCCGGTTTCTGGCGGGCCACTCGCCACTTCATTTCTAATCGCTACACCCCACGATTAGGAATCGCCACAACCTACTCACCACAAAGGAGAAGACATTTTCTAATCGCTACAGAAACACCCTTTTCCGGACTGCCGCACTCCCGCGCAAACCGATCGGCGAACGAGATCTCGAAACGGTGGGCCGGTGCTGAGAGATGTGAGCGACCGGCCACCGGAGGGAGAAGGAATCGTCATAGTACGAGTGGTACAGTAAATTTCGGCACCCAAGAAAGCACTGTAAACCTCTTCCTATCTGCTACATACGTACCTGTACCAATCTCCGGCCTGTCTCGGGGTGAAACACTGCGTTTCGCGGCACTTTCGTACTATCGCGTGGAAATTGGTCGTACTAGTCCCTTAGACCAGTGGGCCATATCTGGGGGACTGCTGCGGACAGTACTCTCATGTTGTGGGGAACGAGATTCAAGACTGACCCCACAAACTGAGGGCTTCGAAATGACAAGCGGCACACAGAAATCGGGACGCAAAAGGGGACTGGCGATTCTCTTACTGGTTTTTTGCCAGCCGCTGTACGCGCAACATCTGGTCACGATGCTTCCGCACATCGATCCGAACGGCGAGAATCCGATTACGTTCATGCGCACTCATTATGTGCTGCAGCCGACCGGGTCTACCGACACGACTCTGCCGACGCCGCCAAGCTCTGCGTTCAAGCCGGCGCAGGTGCGTCACGCGTATGGTTTCGACAAGCTCAGGAACGAGGGGCAGGGCCAGGTGATTGGAATCGTGGACGCGTACGACGACGCGAATATCGAATCCGATCTGGGCGTTTTCAGCGCGCAGTTCGGCTTGCCCGCGTGCACCAGCAGCAATGGATGCTTCCGCAAAGTCTATTCGAACGGCCGCAAGCCAGCCGCGAACTCGAATTGGGCGATTGAAACATCACTTGATGTGGAGTGGGCTCATGCGATCGCTCCCAAGGCGACGATTGTTCTTGTGGAAGCGCCGTCGAACAGCCTGGGCGATTTGCTCGCAGGCGTGCAGGCGGCGGAACGCAATGGCGCGTCGGTGGTTTCGATGAGCTGGACCGTGGGCGAATTCTCGAGTGAGACGAGCCTGGACAATTACTTCGCGTCGAACAGCGTGAGCTTCGTCGCCGCTTCCGGTGACCAAGGGACTGGCGTCGCGTATCCGGCCGCGTCTCCTTACGTTATTGGAGTGGGCGGGACTTCGTTGGCGCTCGACGCAAACGGGAACTATCTGAGCGAGACGGCGTGGAGCGGGAGCGGCGGCGGGTTGAGCGCGGTCGAGCACGAGCCGCTCTATCAGGCACAATTCGGGATTCCGGATGATTCGCGCGGGCGCCGCGGCGCTCCGGACGTTTCGTACAATGCGAATCCCGGCACGGGGTACGCGATCTACGATTCCGTGGGAATCAGCGGAGTGACGGGATGGTTCCAGGTGGGCGGAACGAGCGCTGGTGCGCCGCAATGGGCGGCGCTGATCGCGATCGCGAATTCGTCGCGCGCGGCGGAGCGCAAAGCAAATCTCTCGAGCACGAACACTGATCTCTATGCGGTGGCGAAGGCGAGCATGGGGACGAGTTTTCATGCGGTGACGCAGGGCTCGAACGGCAAGTGCGGGGAAATCTGCGATGCTCTGCCGGGATATGACTACGTTACAGGGCTGGGTACTCCGCAAGGCGATGCTTTGATTGCTGCACTCACGGCGAAGCGGTAGCTCCAGGCGAACCGTTTCGCAATTTGGGAATGGCCTCTCAGGCGGTTGCCTTCGACGGCGACCGCTTCCTTTTTCCCTTGAAATTTCGTCTAAACGTGACGTACTGATGGAAGCGCCGGGTTTCGCGTTCGAATCCTGGCGCCCGGGCGGAGGCCGTTCGGCGGATGAGAAGGCTATTGGTCGTGCTGATGCTGGGTCTTGGGGCGGCAGGCGCCGCGAGTGCTCAGAACCTCGCTGGCGATTGGCAAGGGACGCTTAAGGCGGGCGAGGCGGAGCTGCGCCTGGTGCTGCACATCACGAAAGCAGACGACGGAAGTTGGAAGGGGACGCTCGATAGCGTGGATCAAGGGGCGAACGGAATTCCGGTGACGTCGATTTCGCTGAAGGAATCGAAGCTGAAGTTCGCGGTGGACGAGGTGAAGGGGTCCTACGAGGGCACGGTCAACGCGGGGGCGACGGAGATCAGCGGGACGTGGACGCAGAGCCAAGCGCTGCCGCTCGATTTCAAGAGAGCAACGACACCAGTGAAAACGGAGCACGCGCCCGCAAAGGCGTCGGACATCGACGGAGCGTGGATGGGGACGCTCGATACCGGCGCCGCGAAGCTGCGCGTCGTGTTTCACATCACGAACACGGCCGATGGCCTGATCGCCACGATGGATAGCCTCGACCAGGACATGAAGGGTTTGCCGGTGACGAAGGTGACGCGCGACGGGTCATCGCTGAAACTGGAACTGAAGCAGATTGGCGGCGTGTTCGAGGGCACGATCAGCAAAGATCTGGCGAGCGTTACTGGGACGTGGTCGCAGGCGGGGAATAACCTGCCGCTGCAGTTGAAGCGCGTGAAAGATTCGGCGGAACTCGAGCGACCGAGGCCGCAGAATCCAGCGAAGCCCTATCCTTATCGCGAAGAGGACGTAAGCTTCGAGAATTCGGCGGCCGGCATAAGGCTGGCGGGAACGCTGACGATTCCGCCTGGGAAAGGACCGTTCCCGGGCATGATTTTGATTGCGGGTTCTGGGGCGCACGATCGCGACGAGGCGTTGATGGGCCATCGCCCGTTCCTGGTGCTTTCCGACTACTTGACGCGCAGGGGCATCGCCGTGCTTCGGTACGATAAGCGCGGCGTCGGAGAATCCGAAGGCAACTACGCTACAGCCACGACGGCGGATTTTGCAGACGACGCGGAAGCAGGGCTGGCGTATCTCACGACGCGGGCTGAAGTCGACCGGCGGAAGATCGGGCTCGTCGGCCACAGCGAGGGCGCCATGATTGCGCCCATGCTTGCTGCGCGAGATTCGAGCGTCGCATACATCGTGATGATGGCGGGTCCCGGTATTCCGGGAGACGAACTTCTTGTGGAGCAAACGCTGCTGATCGCCGAAGCGAACGGTCAGACGAACGAAACCGCCGAAAAAGCGGCGGGGGAGGAGCGGATCATCCTGTCTCTGGTGAAGGATGAAGCCGATAGCGCCGTCCTCGAGAAGAAGCTGAGAGAGCAATTGACGGGGCAAATGCCCGAAGCGCAGATCGGCGCGGCCATCAAGAGCACCAGCTCGCCGTGGTTCCGCTATTTCATTTCGTACGATCCGGCAACGGCGCTGCGGAAAGTGAAATGCCCTGTGCTGGCAGTCGTGGGGTCGAAGGATTTGCAAGTTCCTCCGGAAGAGAACATTCCTGCAATTCGAAAAGCACTGCAGGACGCGGGCAACCAGAAATTCGAAATCGACGAGTTGCCGGGGTTGAATCACCTGTTTCAAACTGCGAAGACCGGCTCGCCGGCGGAGTACGCGCAAATCGAGGAGACGATTTCTCCGACTGCCCTGGAAAAGATCGCAGCCTGGATCGCGAAACAGTAGGCGCCGGGCAGTTGGCGTCGCACCGATTCCCCTGTTTCTTCCCCCTGGAATTTCCGATTGATCACATCCGAAAACCTGATAGCAACGGCTGACTTGCGGTGGTTCGCGGTGCCGGGCGCATGGTGTATAGTTTTTGCGGCGCAGTTTGCTTCTGAACCGTGATTTTCTCTCAGAGTGTTGGGGAACTCGCGTCGACTGGCGATTCCGAATGAAGAAACCATTGCGAGTGATGAAGTTTGGCGGCACTTCCGTCGGCGATGCCGCATGCATCGCGCGAGTGGCGCAGATTGTGCGGGATGCGTCGCGCGACAGCTCGGTGGTGGCCGTCGTTTCCGCCATGAGCGGGGTGACGAACCACCTGATCGAGGCCGCAACGCAATGTGAAGCCGACCAACGTAGTCACGTGGTGGAGATATTCGAAGTGTTGCGCGACCAGCATGAAGCAGCGCTCGCGACGCTGATTCGCTCAAGCGACACGCGCGCGGATGTGGCCGCGACGATGGAAAGGATTTTCAACGAAGGCTGCCGACTCTGCGAAGGCACCGCGCTGCTGCGCGAACTCACGCCGCGCACGCTGGATGCGATTTCGAGCCTGGGCGAACGGCTGTCGGCGCCGCTGGTTGCCGGGGCGATCTCGGAGCTGGGACTGAGAAGCGAGGCAGTGGACGCGACGGAATTGATCGTCACCGATGCGTACCACGGCGGCGCCGAGCCGCTGATGGAGCTGACGCGTGAGCTCTCGCAGTCCCGCCTGACCCCTATGCTCGAAGTGGGAATCGTTCCGGTGGTGACGGGATTCATCGGCGCATCCCAGCAGGGAGTGCTCACGACGCTCGGGCGAGGCGGCTCCGACTACTCGGCGACAATTCTGGGCGCGGCGCTGGATGCGGATGAGATCATTATTTGGACGGACGTGGATGGCGTGCTGACGGCGGACCCGCGTCTGGTGCCTGACGCGCGAACGATTCCAGAGATTTCCTATCGCGAAGCGGCAGAGCTGGCATACTTCGGCGCCAAAGTGCTGCACCCGAAAACGCTTCGAGCGGTCATGCGGGCGGGAATTCCCGTTTGGATACGAAACAGCTTCGAGCCGGAGCGAATCGGGACCAAGATTACGCCACAAGGACGAAGCAATGGAGGCGGCGTCAAGGCGCTGACCGCAGTGAGGGACGTTACACTGATCACCGTCGGCGGGCCGGGAATCGTGGGTGTGCCGGACGTGGTGGGGCGGACTTTTTCGACGACGTCGAAAGCGCGGGCGAACGTTTTGTTGATTTCGCAGTCTTCTTCGCAGAATGATATTTGTTTCATTGTCGCCGCCTCGGACGCGAAGCGCACTGTGGAAGCGCTGCGCAGCGAATTCGTCCAGGACGTGGCGCACGAAAAAGTTGAGCACATTACCGTGGAACCGAATATCGCGGTGGTGGCCGTCGTGGGCGAGAAGATGCACGGCACGCCGGGCGTGGCTGGACGAACGTTCAGCGCGCTTGGGCGCGAAGGCGTGAACATCATTGCCATCGCGCAGGGCTCCTCGGAGTGCAACATTTCGTTCGTCGTGGAAGAACGACACATGAAGGCGGCGCTTGCTGCGCTTCATCAAGAATTTGCCCTGGCCGCCCCTGTCGCACAGGAACTCTCCGTGAGCGGCTCCTGAGTTCCCGATGACAGAAAAGATCGCAAGCGCGCCGGAGAAGATTGGCGGGCGCGCCATGCAGCGCTGCATCGCGACGTCATGCGGCGGAGAGTACGGTCTCGCGGAGCGAATCTACGTTTGCACCCGGTGCGGCGGCCCACTAGAAATCGAGGTTCGTCTGGGAACGGCAGTCGATGCCGTAAGTCTCCGAAATCTCTGGAAATCGCGCGTCGTTTCCGATAGCCCACAGGACCGCAGCGGCGTATGGCGTTTTCGCGAATTGCTTCCGTTCGACGAGGGCGCGTCAATCGTCACGCTTTTCGAGGGGAATACGCCTCTCTACGACGCGCCTCGCTGTGCTGAATACGCGGGGCTGGAGTGGCTGCAACTCAAGCACCAAGGCTGCAACCCTACAGGTTCCTTCAAAGATACAGGGATGACGGTGGCGGTGACGCAGGCTGTTTTGCTGGGTGCAAAAACCGCCGTCTGCGCAAGTACGGGCAACACGGCTGCCAGCTTAGCTGCTTACTCCGCGCGAGCGGGACTGCAATGCGCGATCCTTGTGCCGCGCGGACAGATCACCGCAGCCAAACTCGGGCAGAGCATGGACTATGGCGCGCTGATTTGCGAGATCGAAGGCAACTTCGACGATTGCATGCGCCTGATCCAGGAAATCGGCGACGATCCTTCGGTGTATGTCGCGAATTCGATCAACCCATTTCGCATCGAGGGGCAGAAGACGGTGGCCTTTGAACTGATGGAACAGCGCAGGTGGCGTGTTCCGAACCACGTCGTGGTGCCGGGAGGGAATCTGGGCAACAGCACCGCGCTCGGCAAGGGATTCGGCGAGTTGCTGGCGCTGGGCCTGATCGACCGCGCTCCCAAAATCAGCGTGATTCAAGCGGAAGGCTCAGCTCCGTTCGCTCGGTTGTTTGCCGAGATGGAAGGCCGCCACTCAGCAGGGCATGAAGATCTCCCCGACGCGATGATCACCGAGCCCCACCCGAAGACGCTCGCGACGGCGATCAAGATCGGCGCGCCAGTCTCGTGGAAGAAGAGCTTGCGCGAAGTTCTGCGCTCCGGCGGACGCGTAATTACCGTGAGCGAGCAGGAGATTGCCGACGCTAAAGCGATGATCGGGCGCGACGGAATCGGGTGCGAGCCTGCCTCGGCCACCACCCTGGCAGGCATCCGGAAACTTGTTGCCGCCGGACATATGAGCCACGACGAATCCGTTGTGGCGGTTCTCACGGGGCATGTCCTGAAGGATCCCGACTATGTGAGCAACTATCACCGAGGAACGCTCGCGTTGTGCGGCGATGCCGGCGGAGCCGGCGATCAGCAAACCATCAGCGGCGCATTTCGGAATACTCCGAAGCAGGTGGCCGCGAACAAAACCGCCATTCTTGACCTTCTGAGACCTCGCACTTGAGCTTTCGTTCATGACGCCCGCGCGCGAACTCTCACCCGAATTCTCAATTGATGTGCGCGTCCCAGCCTCGACGGCAAATCTCGGCGCGGGATTCGATTGCCTCGGCCTGGCGCTCGAGCTTTTCCTGAACGTCCGGGCTACGGTGGTATCGAAACCAGGCGCACGGGTCGTCGCGCGCAGCCGCGGGGTTCGCGGCAGTTCCGCGCTGCCGAGCACTCCCGAAGAGAATTTGATTTTCCGCGCGATGCGTCACACGGCCGATCGCAAAGGATTTCGTCTTCCTCCCGTTCGCCTGGCCGTTCAGAACGATATTCCGATGGCTAGCGGGCTTGGAAGCAGCGCTGCCGCGACGGTGGCGGGTGTGGTGCTGGGATTCTCGGTCGCGGGCCAAGCAGTCCCGAAAGAGGCCGCGCTCCAGTATGCCGGGGAGGTGGAAGGCCACACCGACAACGTTGCGGCTTCGCTTCTGGGCGGACTTGTGGTTACTTTCATGCGGGACGACGGCAGCATCGTGGGCGTGCAGAAGAGCTGGCCGAAAATGATCCGAGCCGTGGCCGTCACCCCGCTTTTCGAACTCGCAACCAAGAAATCGCGCGCCGTACTGCCCAGGACGGTGGATCGCACGGACGCAGTACACAATTTGCAGCGTTCTGCACTGCTCGTCGCGGCTCTTGAGGAGCGCCGTTACGATCTTATTTGGGACGCTTTACAGGACCGGCTGCACCAGACGTATAGACAGGCGCTGATTCCAGGCCTGGGAGAGATTCTGGCAATGCCGAAAATGCCGGGACTCCTCGGAGTCGCGCTCAGCGGTGCGGGGCCGAGCGTCATCGCGCTAGCGACAGACCGTTTCGACGCAATCGGCAAGGAAATCGCAAGCCGCTTCGAACGGCACGGACTCACGGCCACGTTTCAAATGCTGGAAATAGCCCAGGAAGGTTTTTCAACGTCTGAAAAACATCTTCGGCGGCGATAGCTCTGGTCAGCTGCCTCGAACAAAGAAAAGCGAAAAGCAGATCCCTCACCCCGCATAAACCGGGCGGATTCGCGATGACAATATGGTGAGGAACGCGTCAGACCCCGGAAATCAACAGAGCCAGACGGCTTTGTCTCAAAATGAATAGGTTCCGGCTGAGTCGACGGTCCCATTCGCAGAATTCGGAACCGCGCGTGCGATAATTGCGTCTAATCTGGTCTCAAAGGTTTGCGGCTGTGCTGCAGACCTCTTCGAGTGATTTGGAGAAAGTCTCGATAAATGTGGATCGTACGACTTGCCTTACGCAGGCCTTATACGTTCATCGTCGCGTCGATTCTGCTGCTGATCCTCGGGACAGTGTCAATTGTCCGGACGCCCACGGACATTTTCCCGAACATCGATATCCCGGTCGTCAGCGTTCTGTGGACCTACAACGGCCTTTCGCCGGAAGAGATGTCGAACCGGATTGTTTTCAACTACGAGCGATTCCTGACCACCACCGTAAACGACATCGAACACGTCGAATCGCAGTCCTGGAGCGGGCGAGCGATCGTTAAAGTCTTCTTCCATCCGGGCGTCAATATCGGAAACGCTGTCGCGCAGATCACCGCTACTTCCCAGACGGCCGTGCGTTCGCTGCCGCCCGGCACACAGCCTCCGCTCGTCATTCAATACAACGCATCGTCGGTGCCGATTCTGCAACTCTCTCTTTCTGGTGAAGGGCTGAGCGAACAACAACTCGGCGACCTGGGCCTGAACTTCTTGCGGACTGGCCTGGTGACCGTGCCGGGCATCGCGATTCCGTACCCGTACGGCGGGAAGCAGCGCCAGGTGGAGGTGGACCTGAATCCGTCGGAATTGCAGTCGAAGGGCTTGTCTGCGGTGGACGTGGTTAACGCCATTAGCGTTCAGAATCTGATTTTGCCTGCCGGGACAGCGAAGATTGGGAGCTACGAATACCAGGTGGACTTGAATGGCGCGCCCCAGAGCATTCAGGAATTGAACGATTTGCCGATCAAGACGCTCGGGGATTCGACGATTTACATCAAAGATGTCGCGAACGTGCGGGACGGCTACCCGCCGCAGACCAACATTGTCCGCGCAAACGGCCAGCGTTCCGCGCTGATGGTGATTTTGAAAATCGGCAACGCGTCGACGCTGGACATCATTTCGGGCGTGAAAGCCGTCCTTCCGACGATCGCAGCGGGCCTTCCCCCTCAGTTGAAGATCCAACCGGTGGCGGACCAGTCGATATTCGTGAAGGCGTCCATCAGCGGCGTGGTTCGTGAAGGAGTCATCGCGGCGGCACTGACGGGCCTCATGATCCTGCTTTTCCTGGGAAGCTGGCGAAGCACGATCATCATCGCTGTTTCGATACCTCTTTCGGTGCTTACGTCGATTATCGTGATGAGCGCTCTGGGCGAAACGATCAACATCATGACTCTGGGCGGCCTGGCTTTGGCGGTGGGAATCCTGGTGGACGACGCTACGGTGGAAGTGGAAAACATCAATCGCAACATCGATCAGGGCAAAGAGATTATTCAAGCAATCCTCGACGGCGCGTCGCAAATCGCCGTCCCCGCTCTCGTTTCGACCCTTTCGATCTGCATCGTGTTCGTGCCGATGTTCTTCCTGTCGGGCGTTGCAAAGTACTTGTTTGTTCCGATGGCCGAGGCCGTCAGCTTCGCAATGCTGGCGTCTTATCTGCTTTCGCGCACGCTCGTGCCGACGATGGCGCGCTATCTCTTGAAAGCTTCGAGCGAGGACGAGCGCAAGGAATCGATCGGGAAATCGCGCAATCCCTTTGTCCGAATGCAGGCAAGATTTGAAACGGGATTCGAGCATGTTCGCGACCGCTACCACAGCCTGCTGGAAGTTTGCATCCGTCATCGCAAGGTTTTCACCGTTTTGTTCTTCGCGGCCTGTATTCTCTCGTTTGCGCTGCTGCCCTTCGTGGGGCAGGACTTCTTTCCAACGGTCGATAGCGGCGAATTTAAGCTCCACATGCGGGCGGCGACGGGCACGCGCATCGAGGAAACCGCGGCGATTTGCGACCGTGTAGAAGATGATATTCGCCGGGAGATTCCCCCTTCCGAACTTGGGGGCATCATCGATAACATCGGGCTTCCGTATAGCAGCATCAATTTGTCGTACAGCAATTCGGCGCCAGTCGGCACCGGAGACGCTGACATTCAAGTCGAGCTGAGTCCCAAACACCAGCCCACAGCCTCCTACGTCCGTGCCTTGCGTGTGAAATTGGCGCATGATTTTCCGGGTGTGACCTTCTACACGATTCCGGCCGACATCGTGAGTCAGATCCTGGATTTTGGCCTTCCGGCTCCGATCGATATTCAGATTGTGGGCAGAAACCTCGACGCAAATCGGGCGTTTGCCGACCAGTTATTCAATGAGTTGAAGTTCGTGCCCGGAACCGTGGATCTGCGGATTCAGCAAGTGTTCGACCAGCCCAAACTGCACATCGACGTGAACCGCACAAAAGCGCAGGAAATCGGATTTTCGCAATTGAACGTGGCTCAAAATATCCTGATCTCGCTCAGCGGCAGCTTTCAGACTCAGCCCACGTACTGGCTCGATCCCAAGACGGGTGTGAGCTACAGCATCGACACGCAAACCCCGCAGTACCGCAGCAATTCGCTTCAGGACCTTGAAAACATCTCTATTTCGGGCACGAATTCGTCGAGTTCGGCAATTCTCGCTAACGTCGCTCGCTTTGATCGTGGAGCGGAAATGGGCCTTGTTTCCCACTACGATGTGCAGCCTGTGATCGACATCTTTGGTTCCGTGCAGGACCGGGACCTGGGCGGTGTTTCGCGCGACATCGCGCCGATCCTGGAGCGTGCGCGCCAGTATTTGCCGCGGGGCTCGCAACTCAAGGTTCGTGGAGAGATCCAGACGATGAACGCCTCGTTTGTCGGCTTGCTCTCGGGGCTCGCCTTCTCGATCGTTCTGGTGTACCTGCTCATCGTCGTAAATTTCCAATCGTGGCTCGATCCTTTCGTGATTCTGATGGCATTGCCTGCCGCGATTGCGGGAATCATCTGGCTATTGTTCGTGACGGGGACCACCGTAAGCGTCCCAGCGCTTACCGGCGCGATCATGTGCATGGGTGTGGCGACGTCGAACAGCATTCTTCTCATCAGTTTCTCGAAGGAAAGGCTCGAGGAAGGAAAGACGCCCTGGGAGGCGGCGCTCGAAGCGGGCTACACGCGCTTTCGGCCGGTTTTGATGACGGCTCTCGCCATGGTCATCGGAATGCTCCCGATGTCGTTGGGCCTGGGAGAAGGAGGCGAGCAAAACGCGCCACTAGGCCGCGCGGTAATCGGCGGCCTGCTCTTTGCTACCGTAGCGACGCTTTTCTTTGTTCCGGTATTCTTCAGTTTGGTCCACAGCCGGGGCGGGGGAGAAGCCGGGGAATCAAGTAGTTGAAACCAGAATAAGGCTATGCTCATCTAGTAGTTATAGGGCAGGTCCGCAAAGGGATTCATGGCTCAAACTGCAGGGAACACGGAAGGACCATCGTCGGCAGGGTCAGGGCAAACCGGACGACCGCGATCCAAGCGCGGGTGGCTCGCGCTCGTGGTAGCGATCCTGATTATTGCCGCCGTCGTGATTGGAGGTATTGTTCCGCGGCTTAGGGCAAAGGCGGCGCTGCGCGGCGAAACCTACGATCTCGCTGTGCCTACGGTCACGGCGATTCACCCGAGTCACGGCGCGCCGCAAACGGAGATCGTTCTGCCCGGCAACATGCAGGCGTTCATGGATGCACCGATTTATGCTCGCACCAGCGGCTACCTGAAGAAATGGTACGTGGATATCGGATCTCATGTGAAAGCAAATCAATTGCTGGCAGAGATCGAGACACCCGAGGTTGACCAGCAACTCGAACAGGCCCGCGCTGACTTGAACACCGCGAGGGCCAACCTCAGCCTTTCCGAGATTACCGAGAAACGCTACGAAGACCTGAAGAACACGGATTCCGTTTCCAAGCAGGATGTAGACAACGCGCACGGCGACTACGAGGCAAAGAAGGCCACGGTTTCTTCGGCTGATTACAACGTGAAGCGTCTCGAGGAATTGCAGTCATTTGAGAAAATCTATGCGCCCTTCGACGGAGTGATCACGGCACGCAACACGGACGTCGGACATCTGATCAATTCGGGCGCCGGGGCTCCGCAGACAGAGCTGTTCCACATGGCTTCGATACGCACTTTGCGCGTATACATTTCCGTGCCGCAGCAGTATTCACAATCAGCCAAGCCGGGGCTGGTGGCGGACTTGACGCTTCCCGAATTTCCGGGCCGCCATTTCGATGGCAAGTTGGTGCGGACCGCGAACTCAATTGACCTTGCAACGCGTACCCTGCTGGTTGAGGTCGACGTGGATAATCCTTCCGGCGCGCTCCTGCCTGGAGCTTACGCTGAGGTTCATCTCAAGGAGCCTTCCGGCGCGCCGACTTATATTTTGCCGGTCAGCGCGCTGATTTTCCGCTCGCAGGGTCTGCAAGTGGGAACTGTGGTGAATGGGGATGAAGCCCAGTTGGTGAGTATCATCCTTGGCCGCGATTTTGGAAACGAAGTGGAAGTTGTGGCCGGGCTTCCCGATGACTCAAGCGTAATCACGAATCCCCCTGATTCGCTGGTTTCGGGAGAAAGAATTCGCGTGGTAGGCAGTCCCGCCCCTGCAGCGGGACAGGACAAGTGACGGCGGCAGGACAACTCCTCTTGGGCAGGTGGGAAGACATAGGCCGGCCCTGCGACATCGTGGCGTATCCGCTCTTCTGAAAAGGAACAGAGGGATGAAACCGCTATCTCGATTCTTACCATGCATATTCGTTCCGAGCACGGCGGCCTTTTTGCTGGCGGGCTGTACGCTCGGACCGAAATATGTGCGACCGGCAGCCGACGTCCCGGCGAACTACAAAGAAAGCGCAAACTTCACGCCGGCACAGCCCAGCGACGCTATTGCCAAAGGCAAATGGTGGGAAGTCTACCAGGACCCGCAACTCAACTCCCTCGAGGAACAGATCGCGGTCTCGAATCAAACGCTGAAAGCGGCGCAAGCTCAATTCCTGCAGGCCCGCGCGGCACTGCGGGTCAGCCGGGCGAATCTCTATCCGACGGCCACCGGGAGCCTGGCGATTTCGCGCGTGGGACAATCGAGCAACCGAGCGCTTTCTTCGTCCACGACACCCAGGGATTACAACGATTTTTTGCTGCCGGTGGATGTTTCCTACGAGGCCGACGTCTGGGGACGCGTGCGCCGCACGGTCGAAGCGAGCCGCTCTGAAGCGCAGGCGACAGCGGCCGATCTGGCGAACGTCGACCTAAGCCTTCAGGCTGATTTGGCGCTCGACTACTTTTCGCTGAGAGGACTGGACGCGCAGAAACAACTTCTGGACTCGACCGTTGTTTCGTACCAGAAGGCGCTCGACCTGACGCAAACGCGCTACAACGGCGGGCTCGCCTCTGCCGTCGACGTTGCTCAAGCCCAGACTCAACTGGAAACTACGCGCGCGCAATCCATCGACGTAGGAGTGCAGCGCGCGCAATTCGAGCATGCCATCGCAGTTCTCATCGGGCAGTCGCCGGCGAATTTTGCGTTGCCTGCTATTCCGCTCGCCGCTCCTCCGCCGTCCGTTCCCTCGGGCCTGCCTTCAGAGCTTCTTCAAAGGCGGCCCGACATTGCGGCAGCCGAGAGACGAGTTCAGGAAGCGAACGCCAAAATCGGAGTCGCACGCGCCGCTTATTTTCCAACGATCACATTGAGCGGCGGCGGCGGCTTCGAAAGCGCCGCAATCGGGACGCTGCTCCAGGGACCGAGCGGGTTCTGGTCTCTGGCAGGCCAGGCCGCGGAGGTCCTTTTCGATGGCGGGCTGCGGCGTGGAGTTTCCGAGCAGGCCCGAGCCGCGTACGACCAATCGGTGGACAACTACCGCCAGACTGTCCTCGGGGCTTTTCAGGAAGTCGACGACAATATGTCCGCGCTTCGCATCCTGGAGCAGGAAGCCGAAACCGAGGACAGCGCCGTCGCAGCGGCAGAGCATTCCCTCTCGCTTTCCGTCACGCGTTATAAGGGCGGCGTCACCAATTATCTCGAAGTCACCACCGCTCAAACGGCCGCGCTCTCCGATCAAGTGACTGCGGTGAACATCTTGTCGCGCCGAATGAGCGCCAGCGTGCTGCTCGTCAAAGCTATCGGCGGCGGGTGGGACGCTTCGAAGATCCCCTCGATTTAGACCTTAATCATCGCAGATTGAATTTCCGCTGGCTGCTCGGGTTTTGGTGAGTTTTCGGTCGCGACTTACGAGGCACTGGCGCCGAATCGCGATAGATTCCGCTTCGCAATGCTGGGTTTCGACCGGAATGCAGGCCGCGTTCAAGGACGGCGCCTTGGTTTCTTTCACGCGGGGATCGCGGCCGCCAGTGCGGGAAGCCCGACGCGTCTCAACACGTCTTGGAAATGAGGGTTGCTCCGCAAAGCGTCCATGCTCGGATCTATATGAAGATAGATAAGCCAGTGGGAATGCTCCTCGTAGGATTTCTCCAGGTATTCAATCGCCCGTTCGTTTTCTCCCAAGCCAATGTGGATCCCAGCCAAGAAATGAGGCGCGACATACTTGTGCTTTGCTAGCTTTGTCAGTTCATCGAGCACCAGCAGTGCTTCCTTTGCCCTCCCCGACACTCCGTAAGTGTGCGCCAGTGCGGCGCGCATCAGAGGACTGCCACCGGACAGGTTCACACCCTTCTCGCCCGCGTCGATGGCCAATTCGTGCCGGCCGGTGATGCGGTACAGCAGACCGAGAATCCAGTACGTGACAGGGTAGTTGGGATCCAATTCGACAGTTCGCAGGAGCTGTTCGATGGCTTCGTCGTATCGGCGGGCCATGTAGGAGGCCCAACCGATGGCAACGCTGATAATGAGGGAAAGCGGATCTAGCTCTTGGCTGTTTTTCATCTTGGCGATCGCTTCGGCCTGGCGGCCCATGGTCATCAGATACTCGGCGTGCCAATGATTGGCAGTTGGATAGGTGGGATTCAGTTCAAGGCTGCATTTGAATTCTGTCTGAGCATCTTGCCACTGCCAATCGTAAAGCCACAGAGCGGCTGCCCGAGGCGCGTGGGCTTCGCCGAGATGCGAGTCGAGCTGCAGGGCGGTCAGCGCGGCCTCTTTGGCTTTCGGGAATGCGTCTTTCGGAGGCAAATAGCTGTTCCATCCCAAAAGCACGTACGAGTCAGCCAAACCAGTGTAGGCGAGAGCGTAGTCGGGGTCCCTCTCGACCGCTTGCTGAAAGTACCCGATCGCCTTGTAGAACCCCTCTTCGGTCCATCTGTTCCAGTGATGACGGCCTTTCAAGTAGAGCCGGTAAGCCTCGGCATCTTCGGTGTGGTGTCTGATGAGTCGCTTTTTTTCCGCCCGCGATAGCCGTAGGCGCAATTTCCCCGATATCTCGTTGGAAATCTCGTCCTGGATCACAAAGATGTCGCCAAGTTTGCGATCGAATTGCTCGCCCCATAATTGCGCCCCGGTCGCCACATCAACCAACTCGGTCCCAATGCGCAAAGATCCGCCGCTTTGGATCATCCTGCCCGTGAGCACGGCCCGAACATTAAGCTCGCGACCGACGGCTTGAGGGTCAATCTGCCGGCCTTTGTACCGAAATACCGTGCTCTGTGCGATGACGCGCAGTCTTGGCACTGTCGCCAGGATATTGATTAGGCTCCCCGGGATCCCGTCACTAAGGTACTCGTTGTCAGGGTCGCGACCGACGTTCTCGAAAGGCAAAACGGCAAGCGACCCAATGACCTTTGAGACCCGCGGTTGACGGAAGGTGCCAGTTTGTTGCGCAGAAGTGCGCGACCTCGTCTTGCCGGTGGAGGATAGGGGACCTGCCATTGATCTGGAGAGTGATTCCGCATCTCCCTCTTGCTTCATTTTCCGATCCGGTCGGCCCGAATCGGCATCTCGCTTGAGTTGTTGCAGGTCAGCAAGTAAGTCGGCGGCGTGCTGGTAACGCTGGTCCCTATCCTTATGCAGCGCCCTATCGATGATTCCTTCAAGCCTCGGCGGGATATCGAGATTGATACTTCGCGCCGAAACAGGCGGCCGCGTCAGAACGGCCTCGATAATCGTGCCGCCCGTGCCGCCGCCAAAGGCCCGGCGCCCTGTTGCCATTTCATACAGCACAAGACCCAGCGAGAAGATGTCGGTGCGCGGGTCCAGGTCGTCTCCTCGTATCTGCTCGGGTGACATGTAGGAGGGAGTGCCGCTTATGACTCCAACGATCGAATTGGAATCCGCCGATTCCCCGCCGGAATCTTCGTTCGCGCCCGCGAGCCCTTTGGGAACAAGCTTGGCAAGGCCAAAATCGAGCACTTTCGCGTGTCCTCGCTTTGTCACGAAGATATTCGCGGGTTTGATATCGCGGTGAATGATTCCTTCGGCGTGCGCTGCATCCAGAGCTTCGGCGATCTGGATCCCAAACTTGAGTATTTCTTCGAGGGGAAGCGCCTTCCCGCCGATGTGACTGCGCAGAGTTTCGCCGTCGATGAACTCCATGGCGATGAATGCCCGGCCGTCCTGCTCGCCGACGTCGTAGATCGTGCAAATGCCGGGATGGTTTAGAGCGGACGCGGCGCGCGCCTCGCGTCGGAACCGTTCGAGCGCCAGGGGTTGTTGTGCCAGTTTTTCGGGGAGGAGTTTCAGGGCTAACGCGCGGTCGAGTCGGCTGTCGTGGGCCTTGTATACGACGCCCATCCCGCCCGAGGCGAGCCTTTCCACGATGCGATAGTGCGAGACGGTCTGGCCGATGAGAGCGTCGGAGTCCGTCATAGTGCCGTCATCTTAGGGGGCCGGACCTAAAGAGGTCAACAGATTGCGCGGTTCGCAGGCAGCGGTTATCGGAAACTAACCACTAGTCTTTCGCTGGCTGAGTGCCCCTGCCTATGGTAAACATCTACGCGCTGAAAATAGGGCCTTTGCCGATGTGGAGGGCGAGCTCTTGCGTCGAAGAGCGAAAGCTTCGGGCGTTACGCTGCGAGATGTTGCGCAGGAAAGCGAGGTGTCGACCGCGACCGTTTCCATCGTTCTGAATAATGCGCCGCTCGCGCGATACATTCCGGCAACTACGAAAGATCGCATCGAGCGCGCCGCTAAGAAGCTCGGATACCGGCCGAAGCTGGTCTCCCGGTTCATCACGGCCAAGCGCAACCGTACCGTCGGCGTGATGGTCTTCGATATCACCGATCCGTTCTGCACTTTGATCCTCCGTGGAATTGAGAATTCTCTGTACCAGGCGTCCTATCTTCCTATTCTTTCGGACGCTCACAACCAGCGCGCGCGATTTGAACGGTACCTTGAAATGCTGCTTGCCCGTCCCATCGAGGCCCTCGTAATAGTGGCGAACTGGCTGTTTGTTGATATCGACCTGCTCGCTGATCTCGAGAAGCGGAACATCCCTGCCGCGATGATCGGCCGCGAGCTCAGTACCGGGTCGATCAGCTCCGTCATGGTCGATAACGAAGCAGGGTCGCACCTGGCGATGGAGCACATCTATTCGCTCGGACATCGAAAGATTGCCTTTATCCGCGGCCCGAAGACGCTCGCGGACAGTGCGCCGCGCTGGCGCGGCGTGCGTTCTTTTGCGCGCTCAGTGGGCCTGGAGATCGATCCGACGCTCGTCGTGGATTTGCCGGATTCGCTCGATCCGAATTCGGGCTTTGAAGGCGGATTTAAACTCACCGAGGAGCTCCTCAAGCGCAAGAAGCGCTTTACCGCAGCGGTCGCCTTCGACGACATGACAGCCTTTGGAGCCATCCGGGGGCTTGCGCGCGCAGGCCTGAAGGTCCCTGAGGATTGCTCGGTGATCGGTTTTGACGACGTGATTCCTGCGGGATTGTCGGTTCCCTCGCTCACCACGGTGCGCCAACCGATGGAAGCGTTGGGGAGCGCCGCTGTCGAAATCGTTATGGAAGGCATCAACGCCGTTCTCGAAGAGCGGGAATTGGCTGCGGTCCATCGCAAGCTGGCCCCAGAGCTTGTGGTTCGCGAGTCAACGCGAGCCCTTTCCTGAGCATGGCATCCTGAATTCAAGCCGCTTTTGCCTTGACACAGAAACCGCGGCCCATCATAGTTTCGGTTTTAATAAAGTTTAATGAAGGCACGTAGAGTTAATCACGGCGGGACGAGCTTGCCCGTTCGGAGATGAGCCCTTCTCAGGAGGTTTACAATGAGCCGCATTCAGGCGTTGGATCGCTTTTTTCGGTGGATCAGTGCGCTTCTTTTTTCAATCGCCATTCTGGCTCCAGCGCCTCAGGCGGACCCGGCGAGCGCGCGTGGAACAGCGGTCGCCTTGACCTCCGGCTGGATGCTTCAGTCTTCATGCGGCGTGAATGCGGCGGGAGAACAGATTTCGGGCGCGAACTTTTCGACCGAGGGTTGGCACAAAACGAATGTGCCTTCCACCGTCGTCGCGGCTCTTGTGGCTGACGGAACCTATCCCGATCCGTACTTTGGGGACAATCTCCGGCAAATTCCGGGCGAAACGTATGCAATCGGCAAGAACTTTTCGCACATGCCGATCCCGAAGGAAAGCCCGTTTCACTGCTCATGGTGGTATCGGGATACGTTCGAAGTGAATCCGTCCGCCGGAGAGCACGTCTGGCTGCATTTTGACGGTATCAACAATCACGCCAACATTTGGGTGAACGGACACGAGGTTGCAGAGGCGAAAGATGTCGCGGGCGCTTACAGAACCTACGACTTCGATGTGACTCCTTATGTGTCCCGGGGTGGGGCGACTGTATTAGCGGTGGAAACCATCGCGCAGTCCGAGAAAGACCTCGGGATCAACTGGGTTGACTGGAATCCGGCGCCGCCCGACAAGGATATGGGGCTGTGGCGAGGCGTGTCCGTGCAAACTACAGGCGCCGTAACCGTCGGGCACCCGCAAATGATCACGCATTTTCCGGATGCATCGCTTGCGCGCGCTGATCTGACGGTCGACACGGAGCTTCGCAATTCCAGCGAACAGCCGGTGACTGGAACGCTCGAAGCGACCCTTGAGAACCTCCATCTAACACAAGCGGTGACGCTGAAGCCGGGGGAGATTCGCTCGGTAAGATTCACGCCAGACCAATTTCCCGAACTCCGAGTCAGCCATCCACAACTTTGGTGGCCGCGGCAGATGGGCACACCGGAACTCCATGCGCTTTCGATGAGATTCACAATCGGCAAAGATCCTTCGGATTCGGCAAGCGTTCGCTACGGCATCCGCGAAATCACTTCGGAACTCGACGCGCAAAATCACCGCGTCTTTCTGGTCAACGGCAAGAAAATCCTCATTCGAGGCGGCGGGTGGGCGCCCGACATGCTCCTGCGCCAGGATCTCGACCGACTGAACACCGAATTCCGCTACGTTCGCGACATGAATCTCAACACGATCCGTCTCGAAGGAAAACTCGAGACGGATGAGTTTTACAATCTCGCGGACGAGCAAGGCGTTCTGATTATGGCGGGATGGTGCTGCTGCGACCATTGGGAGCAGTGGAAAAGGTGGCAGCCGGGCGACCTGGAGATTGCTACTGCGTCGCTCCGCTCGCAGATCATGCGCATGCGGAGTCATCCAAGCATGCTGGTTTGGCTGAATGGAAGCGACAACCCGCCCCCTGCAGACGTTGAGAACGCCTACATCCAAGTGCTAAAAGAATCGGATTGGGCCAACCCCTTTATTTCATCGGCGTCGCAAGCGCCAACTCCGGTGACTGGAGCATCGGGCGTGAAGATGACTGGGCCTTATGACTACGTGCCTCCAGATTATTGGTCGGTCGATCCCGGAAAAAATGGCGGAGCCTGGGGTTTCAACACAGAAACGGGGCCGGGGCCTGCTGTCCCGCCGGTGAGTTGTCTTCGAAAAATGCTGCCGGCCGACCACATCAAGGCAGACGATCCGCTCTGGAATTACCACGCTGGTTCGGAAGGATTTAAGGATTTGAGTCATTTTGAAGACGCCATGAATGCGATCTATGGGGCGCCTTCCGGGCTGGATGATTACGAATTGAAATCGCAGGCGATGGCCTACGATGGAGAGCGGGCGATGTTCGAGGCCTACTCCGGTAAGAAGTATGCCGCTACCGGCGTGATCCAGTGGATGCTCAACAACGCGTGGCCTTCGCTGATTTGGCACCTTTATGATTATTATCTTCAACCCGCCGGCGGATATTTCGGAGCCAAAAAGGCGTGCGAGGCGCTTCACGTTCAGTACGGCTACGACGATCGCAGCGTGCGCGTGGTGAACAGCCGGTACGAAGCCGCGTCGAATCTGACTGTGACGGCGAAGGTATATGACGTCAATCTGCAGGAAAAATTCTCGCGCCAGGCCAAGGTGGATGTCGACGCGGACGGCGTCGTGAAGGCCTTCACTTTGCCGGACGACGCATTCGGTTCTTCATCGCCCGTTTATTTCGTGAGGCTTGCTCTCGACAACCGCGACAGCAAACCAATCAGTACGAATTTCTACTGGCTGTCTTCGAAGAAGAATAGTTACAACTGGGGGAAAACGAGCTATCGGTTTACTCCGGTGACTTCGTACGAAGATATGACGGCGCTGTCGGCGTTGCCGAAAGCCGGCGCAGTGAACGCCGCAGTAGCCGTCGGTAACGGCGTGGACGCTCAACTGGTTCGCGTAACCCTGAAGAATCCCAGCGCTCACCTCGCATTTCAGGTTCATGTGGCGATAGGGCGGGATGGGGGAATGGAGATTCTGCCGGTGTTGTGGGACGATAATTACCTCGAATTGATGCCGGGTGAATCGCGGGAAATCACGGCGCGGTTTCTGAAGGCGGATGCGTTGAAGGGTGGGGCGCAATTGACTGTGACGGGCTGGAACATCGAATCTTCGACGGTTCCCGTGCCGGACGGCGGCGCCGCGGGACCATCCGCAGGAACCGGAGGCCGGTAGCGGTGGCGATCGAAGGCAAAAGCAGGGAAGTGGCGGCGCAGCGCAACTTCGCGCACGCGATGTTGCGGGAAATCTACGAGCAGCCGCACGCCATTCGCGAAACGATCCGGTGCAACGTCGACGGCGACACAATTTTCCCGGGCACCGTTCAGCCGCTGGAAAGTGCTCTGCTCGCATTCAAGAAAGTCATTATTGCGGCTAGCGGCTCCAGCCGTCACGCGGGGCTAGCCGGCGAGATCATGATGGAAGATCTGGCCGGGATTGCCGTCGATGTGGAATACTCGAGCGAGTATAGCTACCGCTCGACGCATGCAGGCGCCGACCCGATTGTGATCGTCATCACGCAGTCGGGCGAAACCGCGGATACGATTGCGGCGCAACGCGAAGCGCTGAATCGCGGAGCGGAAACGGTGGCAATCTCGAACGTCTCTGAATCGACGATCGCGCGCGAGGCGACCGCCGCGCTGCACACCTTCGCGGGACTTGAAAAGGCGATTCCCGCAACCAAAAGTTTCACGACGCAACTGGCGATTCTCTACCTTTTCTCTCTTTTTCTGGCGCGCAGGCGCGGCCGAATGACGTCTGAAGTGATCCGCGCGCACTTGCGAGATCTATCGGAAGTTCCTGCCAAGATTGAACAGTCGCTGGCGTCCTGGGACGCCGCGGCGGCGGGCTGCGCTCGGCTCTACCAGCAGGCGAAGACGTTCCTATTTCTGGGACGCGGCGTTCACTACGCGATCGCGCGCGAGGGCGCGCTGAAGCTGAAGGAGATCTCGTACGTTCAGGCCGAGGGGCTGCCGGCAGGAGAGCTCCGGCACGGTCCGAATGCCCTAGTGGACGATAAGCTGGCGGTGGTGACGCTCGCGACGCGCGATACGTCCGATCCCGATTCCGTGGTGCGCTATCAGAAGACGCTGAGCGTGCTGGAATACGTGAAGGGCCGCGGCGGCAAAGCGATTGCGATAGCCACGGAAGGCGACCGCGAAATCCCGACGTATGCGGACCGCGTGATTTTTGTTCCGGCGAGTCCAGAGCTTCTAGCGCCCATGCTGGAAGTTGTGCCGTTGCAGCTTTTTGCCTACCATTACGCGGTTTTGAACGGATGCGACGTGGACAGCCCGCGCAACCTGGTGAAAGCCGTCATAACGGAATGAGTCCCCTCCACTCGTCGATCAGCGCGCTCGGCGGAAATTCCCATGGCGACTGAAGTAACTCCAAGCGCGGCGTCGCCGGTGCGGCTGAAGCGCGCGCTTACGCTTTGGGACCTGATTCTTTACGGCGTGATCGTGATCCAGCCCGTTGCGCCGATGTCTCTGTACGGCGTCCTGATGAATCGCGGCCAAGGGCACGCGGTCACCACGATCCTGATTGCGATGGTGGCGATGCTGCTGACGGCTTTCAGTTACGGGCGGATGGCGCGGGTGTATCCCAGCGCTGGGTCGGCATTTACTTACGTCGGCCAGGAAATCAATCCGGCGCTCGGCTACGTGACTGGGTGGAGCATGACGATGGACTACCTGCTCAACCCGATGATATGCATCATTTGGATCAGCCAGCAGGCCCACGTTTTCGCTCCCGCAATTTCCTACGGCGTCTGGGCCGTTTTCTTCGCGCTGGTGTTTACAGGCCTGAACGTGCAGGGAATCAAGACGTCGGCTAGGCTGAACTCGGCGCTGGCTGCAGGCATGGGCGTGGTGATCGCAATCTTTTTCGTGGCGGCAGCGCGTTATATTTTCGGCCACCCGCACGGCGGCATGGGGTTCTTCACACAGCCGTTCTACGATCCAGCCACCTGGAGCGCGAAGGCGGTGTTGGGCGGCACTTCGATTGCGGTGCTCACTTACATCGGCTTCGACGGAATTTCCACTCTGTCGGAAGAAGCCGAGAATCCGCGACGGAATATCCTGCTGGCGACCGTGCTGGTGTGCGTGGTTATCGGAGTTCTTTCCGCGGTCCAGGTATATGCCGCGCAATTGATATGGCCCAGTTCGCAGCCGTTCCCGAACGTTGACACGGCCTTCACGTTCGTGGCCGGGCGCGCGTGGCAGCCGCTGTTTGCCATCGTGGGGTTTACCCTGGTTGTGGCGAATTTCGGTTCCGGGATGGGAGCGCAGTTGGGGGCGGCGCGCTTACTGTACGGCATGGGCCGGAGCAACGCGTTGCCGAAGGGGTTTTTCGGCGTCGTGGATCCCAAGCACCGCATACCCCGGAACAATGTGCTCTTCGTCGGCGCACTCGCCCTGGGTGGCGCCTTTCTATTGCCTGCCATCGCGGGCGCGGCCACCGGTTACGAGCTGGGCGCGAACCTGCTGAATTTCGGCGCGCTGCTGGCGTTTATGGGAGTGAACGCGGCGGCGTTCGTCCACTATTACTTGCGCGCAGAAAAGAGAAATTTCATTAGCGCGATTGCTCCTCTGGCGGGATTCGTGATTTGCGCGATCCTGTGGTGGAATCTCAGCACGAACGCCCGCATCGTCGGCGGCATCTGGATGGTGGCCGGGATCGCCTACGGAGTGGTGAAGACCAAAGGCTTCCAGAGCGACCTGGTGAAATTCGATATCCCCGCGGAAGACGAATAGCCGGAGCGTAACCCACGTTCCGCCAATACCTAGTCGGGTTCCTGGGTGACGATGTGAACGTCAACGGCGGGCGCGTCGCGTAGGAAGCGGTTGATGGCATTCATGTAGAGGAGCTTGCGCCAGCCTTCGACTGCCGACCGGCCGAAGACCACCTGCGTGACGTGCTTTTCCCGCACGAATTGCACAGCGGCTTCTGCGACGCTGCTGCCTTTCAGCCGAACGGGTTTTGCTCCCAGGCTTTCGGCGAACTGCAAATTCGCGGCAAGCGATTTCTCGTCGCGTTCGTTGCCGTCGCGATCGATGTCCACGTGGATCACATATAGTTCAGCGTCTAACCTGCGAGCCATGCGGGCGGCGCGTGCAACGAGATATTGAGCTCGTGGATTTGAGCTGATGCAGACGGCGATGCGTTCGCGCACCGCCCAGTTTTCGCGGATGTCCTTTTCATCCATGTAGGAGGAAAGGCTTCGATCGACTTGTTCCGCCACCTGCCGGAGAGCGAGCTCGCGCAGGGCAATCAGGTTTCCGCGGCGAAAGAAATTCTTCAGGGCTTGTTCGACTTTTTCCTTGCCGTAGACGTCACCACGCTTCATGCGGTTCTGAAGCGCCTCGGGGGTCAGGTCCACCATGACGGTTTCCTGGGAAAGCTGAAGAACCCAGTCCGGCACAGTTTCTCGGACCGAGATTCCCGTAATCGCGCGAACGGTGGGAGCAATGCTCTCGATATGCTGAATGTTGACGGTAGAAAGAACGTCGATCTTCGCGTCGAGAAGCTCGAGGACGTCCTCATAACGTTTGCGATGGCGGCTTCCAGGAATATTCGTGTGGGCCAACTCATCCACCAGCGCGACTTGCGGTTTTCGCGCGAGAATGGCGTCGATGTCCATCTCCTCGAAAATCGTTCCCTTGTAATCCATCTTGCGGCGTGGAACGGCTTCAAGCTCTCCCGCAAGTTCAGCGATGCCCTTTCGTCCGTGTGTTTCGATAATGCCAATCACCACGTCCTCGCCGCGTTTGCTGCGGCGGATCGCTTCACTGAGCATGCTGTAGGTCTTGCCGACTCCCGGCGCATAGCCGAGGAACAGCTTCAATATTCCTTTGGTTTTTTCGGGCGGCTTCGATACTGCCAGCCACTCTTCGGGCGTTTTGGGCATGAGCCTATCTCTTTTTGGCAGTGCCTACCTTGCTACGATAGAATGCGTTCGTGAAAGAGCCTCTTCCGATCCGGATTCTGCGTTTCGCGTTAGCGTTCGGGATCGTCTGCGTAATAACCTTTTTCTATTACAGGATTCTTCAGGTCAACGCTACCACGGTGGCGCTGACGTTTCTCCTGGCTATTCTAGCCGTTTCCACGGTGTGGGGACTCGCGGTTTCGATCTTCATGTCGATCGTCGCGATGCTGGCGTTCAATTATTACTTCCTGCCGCCCATCGGAAAACTGACGATTTACGACCCGCAGAACTGGGTGGCTTTGTTTGCATTTCTGGTTGTGTCAGTGCTGGCAAGCCGCCTTTCAACGCACGCGAGGCAGCAGGCGGAATACGCGTCGGCGCGGCGGCACGACGTGGAGAAACTTTACTCGTTCAGCCAGGGGCTTCTTGAATCCGGCAATGTGATTCAGCTCTTGAACCGCATCCCGGCGCAGATCGTGGATATTTTTGAAGTTGGGGCGGCGGCGCTGCTGCTGGCGGAGAAACAGAAGGTGTACCGGTCGGGGCCGGTGGTGCCGCATTTGGATCTGGAAAGCCTGAAGGTGATCGTCGCGCGAGAAGAGCCGGTGATCGACGTGGCGAATAGCGTCAGCTTCGTTCCCGTACGGCTTGGGATGCGGCCAATCGGAAGCCTGGGAATTTCAGGGACGATTCTATCGCGGCGGACGCTGGAAGCGATTGGGACGCTGATCGCGGTTGCGATGGAACGGGCGCGGGCCGTCGAGCAGCTAGGGCAGACGGAAGCCGCGCGGGAAGGCGAACGGCTGCGAACCGCGCTGCTGGATTCCGTGACGCACGCGCTTCGCACGCCGTTGACTTCCATCAAGGCGTCGGTGACGAACTTGCTTTCGAATCGGAACCTGGACGATATGCAGAAGCGCGAACTTCTGACGATCATCAACGAAGAAACGGATCGCCTGAACCGGTTGGTGGGCGAAGCCGCCGAAATGGCGCAACTGGACGCGGGTGAAGTGGAACTGGCGCTTCAGCCGCACGCGATCGACGAAGTGATTTCCGCGGCGCTCGGGCACTGCAAGGCAACGCTCGGTGACAGAGCGGTGGAGGTGCGCATCTCGCCGGGTCTGCCGCCGGTGCGTGTGGATGTGGCGCGCGCGAGAGAAGTGGTGATTCAATTGATCGAGAACGCGAATCAATACTCGCCGCGTAATGAACCCATTACGATCACCGCAGAGCCAAGCGGCGATTT
>Ga0073928_10000825_pt1 | contig 65443 bp, 66 predicted proteins | sample PaiPotPPA55metaG_FD_76969 | JGI IMG/M metagenome (GOLD analysis project Ga0073928, IMG submission 76969) | Iron sulfur acid spring bacterial and archeal communities from Banff, Canada, to study Microbial Dark Matter (Phase II) - Paint Pots PPA... ... | reverse complement strand
CGCATCCGCCTCGACACCGTACCACTGAGTGTGGTGGAATGAGCCGAACGATGCTTCATCTCGATCGAAAAGTGTCAAGTATGTTGCCGGTCTAAAGTGTCAATGATGTTCCCGGCCGGTCACCGCCGCTCATGGGCCAGCACCAAGAACACGTACAGAACCTGGAAACGGATGGTTGGCACGGTGAAGAAATCGATGGAGATAAGTTGTCGGATGTGGTTGTCCAGAAAGGTGCGCCACGTTTGAGTCGGTGGTTTCCGATGACGGACCATGTACTTGCTGACACTGGTCTCGCCGATGTCGATGCCGAGCTTGAGTAGTTCTCCGTGAATGCGAGGCGGTCGCGGTAGGAACAGCGGTTACCCGCCGCCCCCCGCACAGACCCGTGCTGGCGCGATTGACGCACACGAAACCGGTACGCGTCTTTCGAAATGCCGGCGGAGGTGAGAAACTCCTGCATCTCGGCCAGCCCTCCTTCGCGGCTTCCGGAATGGCCGGTTACCAACCCGACTTCACGCAGCATCACCTCGGCGTGCAAGTTCTGGCTGACCTTGTCCACTACTCGCAGTATTTCCGATAAAGGCGGTGACGTCTTCTCCGCCAGGACAAAGGAAAGCGCTGTTGCCTCCGGCGAATCGGTCGCGTCGTCGGAGAAGCGATGCCTCGCGACAGCCCTTCCCTGGACCGCGATCCCCCGCCGCAACAGCGTATCGCGCAACACCTCCGCCGCATAAACAGCCGGATCATCCACGGCCAGCAGCTCCGTCATGCCCGCATCACCTGCCGGGATCACGCCCACGATGTGAAGTTGCCGTCCGTTTGCGCTCCGACCGAAGGCCAACTTTCGCGCGCCACCCGCCTCCGTGCGCACGCGGTTGTCGATCGAGAAGTATTCGAGGCTTGGCGACAGCATAATATGCGCGAGATCGCCCGTATGCACCGACGGCCGGATCGTCACCGCGAAACTGTTGTCGTTGAGGATCAGCGCGCTCACCGCCGCGCCGTATTCCCACAGCGCATCGCCCGATGACCAGCCCTCGCCGTGAGGTTCCCACACATAGCGCCGGTCGTCGCCCACGATGTCGCCGTCGATTCGTTTCAAGCCTCGCGCCACAAGCTGGTCGGCCAGTTCCTCAACGGCGCGGAAAGAGTAATTCGTGCCGGCCTGCGAACCCGGATGGTATTGATACGGATACTCGCGGCCCGAAAGACTCGGATCGCCGCCGCCCGCGAAGACCAAATCGCCTGCCAGCGTGCCGTCGGCGGCTATCGGACTATCGGCCGGCGCATCGCTTCCGATCTGCGTCTTGAACCTGTATTGCGGCCCAGTTTCAGCAGCGCCAGCGCCGTGGTGAACAGCTTCATGTTCGACGCCGGCGTGAACAACCGATCCTGATTGCGCTCGTAAAGCACCCGGCCGCTCGGGAGGCTCACCACCTGGAGTCCGGCGAATGCATTTCCCAGCGCAGGCGTTTTGGACACCAGCTCATCGATCTTCGACTTGAGGCCGGCGCCGGAGGCAAGCGAAAGCGCTAACGCGAGAAATAGTAACCGGACCATTTTCAAATACTTCCGAGGGACACTGTCATTGTATTTCAACGCGGATATACTCATAGAAGTGAAGGCTTGGATTGTGATCGCAGCAACGGCGCTTCTCTACTCACAAGACGCGCCCCGCTCGAAGGCGTCCGATTATCCGGCGCATATCGCCCTACCAGGCATGGAAATCGGCGCCGAGTACCTGGTGCACAGCATTCCCACTGAGAAAGGCGACTATTTCGCCAAAGAGTACCTGGTGGTGGAAGTCGCCATTTTTCCGGTCACTAAAGACAGCCTGAAAATCTCGATCGGGCACTTTACGCTGAGGATCAACAAGAAGTCCACTCTCAGCACGCAATCTGCTGGTACGGTGGCCGCCGCGCTCAAGTATCCGGATTGGGAACAGCGGCCCCAAATGACCGCCCAGGCCGGCCCATTGATCTATGGCGCTCCGCAGGTCGGAAGGTTTCCCGGCGATCCGACGCAACCTCAGCCGCTGCCCACTCCCCGAGTGCCCGATCAGAGCGACTCCGCCAACGTGGAGAAGCAATCCAATTTGCCGATCGAAGTAGCTATCTCGCGCGCCGCGCTGCAGGAAGGGCTCATCGCGGAGCACGTCAAAGGCTGCCTGTTCTTCCGGTTTGAAGGAAAGCTCAAATCCATTAAGTCACTGGATTTGATCTACGATGCGGGCGGGAGCTCGCCTAAAGCTACGATCCCGCTTCTTTGATCTCCGCCAGGCCGCTTAACTTGGCTTCCAGCATGATGAGCAGCACCAGCAAAAATACCATGCAGGTTCCGAACAGCGGAATGATCATCACAGCCTGAATGCCCCAGGCGGCGGTGAAATAGCCGAGCGTCCAGGGCGCCAGGAGTCCGCCAGTAATCGCAAATGAGAAGATGCCATTGTAAAAACCGGGATGATAGTAGGGAAACCGGTGACCGATCTTCTCCACCACCAACGGGTAGATGGAAGCATAACCTGCCCCTACGAACAAAATGCCCATTATGGCGCCGAAGCGGTTGTTCGTCGAAGCCAGCACCACATTCCCCAGCAGCGCCAAAACAATCGAGCCGATCAGCAGCATACCATGGCTCATGCGCTTCAAGATCACTTGAGCGGCAATCCGTCCCACCAGCAACGCCAGCCAGAAGACCGCCAGCATCAGCAGCGAATCCTCGGGGCTGATCCCCAGCCGCCGGATCAAAAACAGCGGCAGCCAGCCGGCGATCGACCACTCGTTTCCAAACTGAAAGAACAACACCAGGCTGAAGAGCACCGCGCCAGGATTCCGGAAGTCGTGCAGCACCTGCGCTAACGGCATTTGATGTACAACCAGTCCGCGACTTAGTTTGGCCTTCGCGTATATGCCGGCGTAGAAACCCGGAAGGACCGCGAACAGCACCAGGATACTCGGGACTGTGTAGACGTAATACGTGCCCGCCATTAACACCGCCGTAAGCACGCATCCGAGGCCGAACATCACTCCGGCCAGGTTCATTGTGGCGGCGCGATCATGCTGGTAGAGCGGTGAGATCGCGTGGAATATTCCGCCGTTGAGGAGCCCGGCGCTAACGCCGATCCATAACAGGCCGAAGAATCGCCAGACCGCAGGAGCTTGCGCCGTCCCCGCCGCCAGGTATAAGAACGCGCCGCAGGCTAACGCGTTTGCCAGCACCAGGGTGAACTTCACGCCTTTACGCGGCAGCAACAGGTGCGCAAATCCCACCGACAACAGAAACCCCAGGTTCAAACAGAGGAAGTAGTAACCAACTTCCTTGAAATCCGCCTTGAGATGATAGCCCCAAGCCGGCAGGATAGCCCCAAGGAATGACATGAGGATCCCAGAGATCAGGAATCCGGAAAGGGATCGGCGGCCTTCGGAAGCGTCTAAGGTGTGGCTGTCGGCGCGTGCTTCGAGTTGCCAGGGAGCCGGGCTGGCCATCAGTCGATATTGTACTCCCTTCCACATCGAGGGGTACTGGATTTCCGAATCTCGTAGTCTCCCTAGAGATATATCTCCTAGAAACGGAATTCATTCTCAGTGTGCGGCCTTCCTTTGCAGCCTTTTACCAACTGGCGTGGCGATTGCTCTTCGCGAGGTAGGTTTAAGGGTTGATCTCGAGGCTTTGGGGAGTTGCCTCCCTGGTTGGTTTTCGTCAGAAGCCCCGCTCAACGGCGGGGCTTTTTTTCACAATACTCCCACCAATAGTAACACTACTTTTACGAGCCACTACTCCTAGCGGTCCGACAGAAACAATTTGACAGAATACAGGTCTCAGTTTTATCATGGTTTCATCACTGAGAAAGGAGGTGGTCCAGTCTAACATGGGTAAATGTAGTGACTGTAGCTTTAATCACACGCGCGAGGTGGCCGACTGTTAAAGTCGACCTGCTAAACGTTCAGGTTTCGTCCAGTGGCGAAGCCGCTGTTCCTGTGGACCGGCCGCTTCCCTGCGCGAAATAATCTAGCTACTTAAGCCCCCGCACCACCATCAGGTGATGCGGGGGTTCACATTTTGGAACGCCCCCCGTAACGGGGTTTGCTACACTGAAGGCACTAGAAAGGATTCTGCCGTAATGAAAGCCGGGATTCATCCTGCCTACGAGGAAATAAACGTCATCTGCGCCTGCGGAAACACCTTCCGCACACGATCCACGAATAAGGGCGACATCCGTGTGGAGATCTGCTCAAACTGCCACCCCTTCTTCACCGGCCGCCAGAAATTGGTCGACACCGAGGGCCGGGTAGACCGCTTCCAGAAGAAAATTCAGAAATCGAAGGACTTGAAAGAGACCAGAAGCAAGAAACAGCCGGTGGCCGCCAAGTAGTTAGCGCTTATTTTGCTTGGTCCGCTGATCGCGGTCCTGCCAAAACTGTTCAGCTTTGGGAATCTGATCGGGAGCCAGGATGGCCCTCATTTTCGCCCTCTGCTCCTCGCCGATCTGCTTGACGATCTCGTTGTGCTTGTCGCGGGCGTTATGAAACCGGGTCCGGGTCTCATCCAGAATGGCATTTACCTTTTGCAACTGATCGTCGCTGAGACTTACTCGGGTTTTGATTTCCTGAAGGTACTGGCGACGGAATTCCTCCGGACTGACCCGAGCGTTACTACTCGCCGAAGGAGGCTTGTAAGTCCGATAACCGAGGGCCCCCACTACCGCGCCGCTTATAAACACCAGGAATAAATAAAGCGCAATAGGTGGGTTCCAGCGTTTCATTTCGCATTGACCTCAGAGGTATCGCGAGGAAGGATTCCATGCGATGCAAGCGTCTCCGTGGGATACGCATCGGCAAGAACCTCGACATAATTTGCGCGGACATCTGAGGGGCTGAAGGCCGGTACCGACAGCATGGTGACGAAGACAATACTAATTGCCGCGGCAGCCGCCAGGAACACTTGGGTGAGTTTCTTGATACGCAGCAGGATGCTTCGGCGGCCCTCGATCCTTCGCCATAACTCCGGCATAAAGTTGGCGCTCGCCTCCACATCAGGCAGCGCGGCCTTGTAGCTTGCGAACAATCCGTTCAGCTCATCATTGAACTGATCCATATTAGTTAGTCCTTCCGGATTTCAATCCTTCCGGCCAGCCGGTTTATTAGTGCTCGCCCTGGTTGCCTCAAAAGCGTTCAGCACTCTCTGCCGGGCACGAAACAATCTTACCTTTAGAGCATTTTCGTTCACAGAGTAAATCTTTTCAAGCTCTTTTAATGAGAGCCCTTCCACTTCCTTCAACGTCAGCAGAATCCGGTCCTGCTCTGATACCGCTCCGAGCAGCGACTCCACTAACTCCTTTACCTGCTTTCGCCGCCGGTCCTCGTTCGAAACCTTGCCACCCGCGGCTGCGTCGGCCATCATCACCTGCTGCTCGCTCAGGTCCGACATCCGCGATTCATTCCGGCGTCGCTGCTTCCTCAAATAGTCGTACGAAGCGTTTACCGTCAGCCGGTACAACCACGGCTCGAATACCTCGGGAGTCCGCAGTTGATCGAGCGAATAATAGAGCCGCAGAAATACTTCCTGTGCCACATCCTCTACATCCTCGGGACGCCCGATCAAACGTGCAATCGTCCCTAAAATCCTCTTCCGATAGGCTAGCACTACCTGGTTGAACGCGGCGTCATCGCCAGCCTTCGCCTTCTGAATCTGCTCGAAATCAACCAGCATGCGGCTTCAACAGCCAGCCGCCTATCCTACTACCTAAGGCGTACCGGCAAACTGTTAGGTTACAAGGGGTTGGACAGGAACGCAAAGGTTAATCAGCCACCCCGACCCCCGCGCCCACCCGGCTTTCACCCGCTCCTAAAAGTACCACGTTTCACCCGGAACTCACTCAAAAACGAGCTCTTTATTCGTCTTTGGACCTTCCCGTGCCGGTTACGAGCGGAAAGTGTCAGACTATTCAAGGGTGTCGTTACTTCAAATAGCCCAGGAAATCGAGAGTTCTCACATCGGCACCGCCATTCGCGAGTCCATGTGGGCCTTTCCCCTTCTGATCCTCGTCCATCTCCTTGGGCTCACAGTGGCTGCCGGCACCATCGTCTATTGGGATCTGCGCCTGCTTGGTCTCGGACTCCGGCGTTCGGCCGTTTCTGAACTGGGAAGGCAGCTTTTGCCGTGGACTTGGGGCGGGTTCAGCGTCATGTTCATCAGCGGCTCGCTGCTGGCCTGGTGCGAAGCCGGCCGGCTGTACAGTAATTTCTTCTTTCGGATGAAGATGCTGCTCCTTTTGCTGGCCGGTGTGAACGTCCTGATCTTTCACTTGACCGTTTACCGCAGCGTGTCCGCCTGGGACCGCGCGCCAATCACGCCGCTGCGCGCCCGGATCGCTGGGGGGCTATCGCTCGCCCTATGGTTCGGGATTATCGCCGCCGGACGAGCCATTGGCTACTCGCTCGATTACGGAGTATGATCGGGCCTGATCCCCTTGCCGACCGACTCGCCATTTGCCGAGTGGTGCTGGAACCTGCCGTTGAGCGTCGCCATCCGCAACGCGTCCTGGCCGTTTCCGGTGCTCGAGATCCTTCATATCGCCGGACTGGTGCTGGTGTTTGGAACGGTCCTCATCGTCGACCTGCGCCTGCTTGGGAGGATTCTGCGCAGTGAGCCGGGATGGCAGGTTTCGGGCGATCTGATGCGCTGGGCCTGGCCGGGATTCGCGGTCCAAATCCTGACTGGACCTCTTCTGTTCATCGCGAATTCAAGGAAATTTTACGACAGTGGATTCTTTCGCACTAAGATCGTGTTGCTGGCCCTGGCGATCGCTTTTCATTTCGTGATCGTTCGACGCGTGAGTGCGTCAGTGGGTGCAGGCGTCAGTCCCTGGCGCGGGCGACTTGCCGGAAGTGTCTCGCTGGCTCTTTGGGCGGCGGTAATCGTATCGGGACTCTCGATCGAGTTGTTTTAGTGCGGCGACGTCAGAGCCTTGAGGTATCGATAATAAAATTCGACGCCATCGTAGTACGAAGTGACCCGCACCCGTTCATCCTTGCCGTGCGCCCGAATGTCGTCCTGATCGATCGCGACTCCATTGACGCCGTAACTCGGCAGGCCGGCGGCAATGGTGTAAATGCTATCGGACGCTCCCGTTTCCATGTCGGGGATCACCGGCACTCCGTTCCACATCTCGTCTGCGATCCGCGCCAGAGGCTTCAGGATCTCGTCCGGAGGCAGAACGGGAGGAAACGCCTTCTTCTCTGGAGTGCGGTCGTAAACATTCCCGGCGTCGTCCACATAGCGGACGACGACCTTTGAGTCGGCGAAAATTCGAATCAGCTCCTGCCGTATCTCTTCAGCGGAATGCCCCGGCAGGATCCGGCAGTTTACATTTGCCTGGGCCAACTGCGGCAGCGCATTGTTCGCGTGTCCGGCGCTCAGCCGCGTAGCGACGCAGGTAGTGCGCAGCGTGGAGTTGTAGCGCGCGTCGGCCGACAAACGCGCGACTGCCGCGGCGTCGGGCGGAGTCCAGAGAATGGCCTTCATATCAGCGGCCGTTTGGCCGGTCTCAAGCGCCGCGCGCCGCTCGAAATAGGTGCGCGTCACCGGGTTCAGTTCGAACGGAAATGGCGCCCGCTCCAGCCGCCCCAGAGCGTCGGCGATGTGATAAATCGCGTTATCGGGGACGGGTAGCGAACTGTGGCCGCCTGGGTTGATCGCACTCAATTGAAAATCGGCGTATAGCTTTTCACTGGCCTCGACGTCCACGTTGATAGGCTTTCCCTTTACCGTGGTCACCCCGCCCGCGTCGGCATTGAGGACGAATGCGGCGTCGATCAGATCGCGATGGTTCTTCAGCAGCCAATCCACACCATTCGACTTTCCGCCCTCTTCGTCGGCCGTTAGAGCCAGGATAAGATCTCGATCCGGGCGGTACTTTTCTTGATGGAACCGGATGAAGGTGGTGATCAGGATGGCATCGTCCACCTTCATGTCCTGCGTCCCGCGGCCATAGAAATAGCCATCTTTTTCGACGAACTTAAAGGGATCGGTAGTCCAATCCTCGCGACGCGCCTCCACCACGTCCAGGTGACCAATGATCAGGATCGGCTTGAGCGACCCGTCGCTTCCGTGAAGCCTCGCCACCAAGTTGCCCTTGCGATCATTCGGGCCCAGAACTTTCATGTCTTCCGGCGGGAATCCCGCGTCCAACAACCGCTTGGCCATAGCTTCGGCCGCGACCGTCGTGCTGCCGACCGAATCCGTCGTATTGATTTCGATGAGCTGCTGAAAGATGTCGCGCGCCAACCGTCGCGTCGCGTCATCAAGCCCCGCGGCCGGAAGCGGAGGGAGAAGCGCCACGAGGGTGAGAAGACCCAGCCAGTGCGGGATGTGAACCTTCATAATTTTAGTGATGCGAGTTCGCGAGGTACGACATCAATGTAAATGAATTAAGACGCTTCGGCAACTGCTCAGCATGTTAAAATCGTGTTGCCCCTCCCTTTTCATGGATTTTCTCCAGGGTCTCAATCCTCAGCAACAGGCGGCTGTCGCGCACGTCGAAGGACCGTTGCTGCTGCTGGCCGGCGCCGGTAGCGGCAAAACCCGCGTGATCACGCACCGCATCGCGCATCTGATCGAAGCGCACCGCGTCCCCGGACCTTGCATCCTGGCCGTCACGTTCACCAACAAAGCAGCCGAGGAGATGCGCCAGCGCGTTCACGGCTTGTTGGGCGGCTTAAGTTCGCGCGAAAGCCCACTGGTTTCGACCTTCCATTCTTTTTGCGTTCGATTGCTGCGCCGCGACGGTGATCGCTTGAGTGAGCTTCGCCCTGGATTCACGAAGAAATTCACCATCTACGACGAAGACGATCAGGTGGCGCTGATCAAGTCCATTTTCAAGGCTATGGGTCTTGACGAAAAGTTCATGAGCTATCGGGGCGCGTGCTCCTGGATCAGCCGCAATAAGAGCAGCAAGAAATCGCCACAAGACGTTTACGGCGCATCCACCGACCCGAATACTACGCGCCTGGCTTCCGTCTACGAGCAATACGAAGCGCGCTTGCGACAGGCCAATGCACTCGACTTCGATGATCTGCTGCTCGAAACGGTCCGCCTTCTGGCCCATGACGAAGACCTTCGCCGCCAATACAACCAGCGTTTCGAATTCGTGATGATCGACGAATACCAGGACACCAATCGCAGCCAGTACGAGCTGATCCGGCTGCTGACCGAATCGCACAAGAATCTGTGCGTGGTGGGCGACGAGGATCAGTCCATTTACGGCTGGCGCGGCGCCGACATCCGCAACATTCTGGACTTCGAGCGCGACTATCCCAACGCCACCGTCATTCGCCTGGAGCAGAATTATCGCTCGACCAAGAATATTCTCGAGGCCGCCAGCGCCGTCGTGGCCAACAACACGGAACGCAAGGGCAAGTGGCTGTGGACCACCTCAGGAGCAGGCGAGCGCATTGCGCGGTTCGAAGCTTTCGATGGCGACCAGGAGGCCCTATTCATCGCCGACACTATTGAGAAGCTGCTCACGGCCAGCCCGGAAGATCGCGCGGCCGTGTTGTATCGCACCAACTTCCAATCGCGTCAAATCGAAGAGGCGCTGCGGCGCTACGGGCGCAAATATGTGGTGGTCGGCGGGTTCAGTTTCTATCAGCGCGCGGAGATCAAGGACACGCTGGCCTACCTCAAAGTACTCAGCAGCCCGCACGACTCCGTCAGCTTGCTGCGCATCATTAACACGCCCGCCCGCGGAATCGGCAAGAGCACCATCGACCAAATCGAGCAGTACGCGCTGGAACATGAGTTGAGCATTTGGTCGGCGATCGGCCGGATGCTGGATGAAAATGTGTTCCCGCCACGCGCCGAAGCGTCTCTGCGGGCTTTCCGGAACATGATTCAGGAACTCGCGGCCATGCTGGCAACAGCCAGGGTCAGCGACGTGCTCGAGGAAATTTTGGCGCGCACCGGCTACACCAAAATGCTTCAGGGTGACAAGGATCCGGAATCGGAATCGCGCCTGGACAACCTTAACGAGTTGATCAATGCTGCCTCAGAAGCGGCCGAGCGGGGCGAAGGCGTAGCCGAGTTTCTGGATCACGCGGCGCTCGTATCCGACGGCGACAATCTGGACGAGCGAGCTCCCGTTTCACTCCTCACGCTCCACAACGCCAAAGGGCTCGAGTTTCCGATCGTCTTCCTGGCTGGCCTGGAAGAAGGTCTGTTTCCGCACATGCGCTCGCTCGATTCCAAAGCGGCCATGGAAGAGGAACGGCGGCTGTGCTACGTCGGGATGACGCGTGCGGAGAAACGCCTGTTCCTGACCTCGGCGCGATATCGGCGGCGTTGGGGCGGCGGCGAGACCGAAGCGTCCATCCCGTCGCGTTTCCTCAGTGAGGTTCCGGAGGCGCTGGTCCAAGATCTCAGTCCCCGGAAGCGCACGGGGCAAGTCGATTTGTATGGCGAGCGCCAGGAAGTGCGCGAAGCCGCGCGGCACAATCTCTACACTGGGAAAACGTACAACTCCGTCGAAAATATTCAGCAGTTTTTCAACGAGCGTGGCAAGCAGCCAGCCGCTGCCCCCGCCGCGCCAGCCGCAGCCGCGAAGACGGTGCCGGTCGCCGCGAAAGCTGTTCCCACAACGAACGCCCCACAACCAACCAAGCGCGCGAAGCCTCTTCGCAACGGCTCCAGCATAATCCACCCCAAATATGGCCGCGGAACCGTCTTGCGCCGCGAAGGGGATGGCGACGATGCTAAGCTCACGGTAAGCTTTCCGGGTTATGGTTTGAAGAAGCTGATTGAAAAATACGCAGGGATCAAGGAAGAATGAACACAAAGAACATCACTGACAAAGCCGAACGTAAGAAGCTGAAGCGCGCCCAGCGCAAGAAAGCGGCTCCCAAGCCCAAGCGCGCCTCCGGCGTCGCCCGCGGCTCTTTGAAGAAGAGAGTGAAGAAGTTGACCAAGGGGCAGCGGAAGCGCTAGCGCGGCGAGCCCGGCGCTCCACCATGAGCCCACTACTCCGGACCAAAAGCATCGATGCACTCATCGCGGCTTCTGAAGAGCCCGAACATAGGCTGAAAAAGTCGCTGGGCGTCTGGAGCCTCATCGCTCTGGGCATCGGCGCCGTCATTGGCTCGGGCATTTTCACGCTCACGGGCACCGCCGCTGCCGGAGTCCACTTTGAGACCAAGTCGATTCTGAAAGCGCCAGTACTCGACCTGATTTTGAACGGGGGCAACCCCGCCACCCTCACCGGACGCGCGGGCGCAGGCCCGGCCATCTCGGTCTCGTTTGTACTGGTCGCCATCGCCTGTAGTTTCGCCGCGCTGTGTTATGCGGAGCTGGCGTCCATGATTCCGATCGCGGGCAGCGCGTATACCTATTCCTATGCGACGCTGGGCGAAATTTTCGCCTGGATTATCGGATGGGACCTGATTCTGGAGTACGCTGTCTCAAACATGAGCGTTGCGGTGGGCTTCTCGGCCTACTTCAACGACATTCTGGATAACCTGTTCGGCTTCCATCTTCCGAAACAGCTCTCTGATCCTATGATCGTCGAAGGACAATTTACAGGAAGCTGGTTTAACCTGCCGGCGCTATTGATACTCATGATCCTCACCTATATTCTGGTGCGCGGTGTCAGAGAGAGCGCCGAAACCAACAACGCGATGGTGCTGATCAAGATCGTGGCGATTCTGGTCTTCATCTTCGGCGCAGCGCACGCGGTGAACACGTCCAACTGGCATCCCTTCATGCCAAACGGCTATTCAGGCGTGATGACTGGCGCGGCCATCATCTTTTTCACCTACATCGGATTCGATTCCGTATCCACCGCGGCTGAGGAGTGCCACCGCCCGCAGCGCGACATGCCTATCGGAATTCTGGCGACGCTCGTCATTTGCGCGGTGCTATATGGTTCAGTTGCGCTAGTGCTCACCGGCATCGCCAACTGGCGGACGCTCGACAATGCCGCCCCGGTCGCAAATGCACTCAAGGCGCTGGGCATGAACCGGGTTAGGCTGATCGTGACTGCCGGAGCGCTGCTCGGCATGCTGTCCTCGCTGCTGGTCTTCCAATACGGACAGGCCCGCGTCTGGTTCGCCATGTCGCGCGATCGACTGTTGCCCAGCCTGTTTTCGCGCGTACACCCCCGATTCAAGACGCCGCACGTCAGCACTTGGGTGGCGGGATTCGCGGTCGGGATTCCGGCTGGCATCTGGGACATCGGAACGTTCGCCGATCTCTCGAACATCGGCACGCTGTTTGCCTTCATCCTGGTTTCAGCCGGCGTCATCGTGCTTCGCAAAAAGCAGCCCGAGCGCAAGCGTGGCTTCCGCGTTCCTTTCGTCCCACTGTTTCCTGTGATCTCGATCGTCTGCTGCTTCGTTCTGATGTTGAGCCTGCCGCTGGAGACCTGGGTCCGATTCTTCGTGTGGCTGGTTATCGGCCTGTTTATTTACTTCGGCTACAGCCGCAAGCGCGTCGAAGGCGCGTAGCCGTGGCACAGGCATTCCTGCCTCTGTGTTCCTGCTATTGGGGCGGTGGCCGGCGGACCAGGTTGTCGACGACGTTGATCAGCGCGGCAAGATTCTCGTCGGTGTGCTTCTGGGCTGCGGCAAGTTCGGCCAACTTCGCGTTCGTGTCGGTCTGAGCCTCCGCAAGCTTTTGGGTCGCGTCGTAAAGGAGTACCTGCGCCTTGAGCAATTGACGGTGCTCCTCATGAAACTGGATGTGCTCGTTGACAAGCATTTCGAGAAGCTGCTCGACACGGTCCAAGCGATTTTTCTTGTCGCCGTTTGCTTCGTCACCCATGCCAGTTCGCTCGCTCTCATTATAAAGCGGCCAAGAAAGAGGGAACCTGGCGGCGCACTTCCTCGTATTCCAGAAAAGTCGCCATGCGCAATCTCTTCAGTGACATCCGCTATTCCTTGCGAGTTCTTCGTCAAACGCCGGTCTTCACCTTGACGGCCGTGTTAACACTCGCCCTCGGGCTCGGCGCGACCACTGCGATTTTTTCGCTCATTCACGCGGTAATGTTTCGATCGCTGCCTGTGGCCGATCCCGAAAGCCTGTATCGCATCGGCGATGGCAACGACTGCTGCGTTGAAGGCGGCCCTCAAGACCGCTGGGGCATGTACTCCTTCCCCTTGTTCGAAAAGCTGAAGGCGGCGCTCCCCGAATTCGACCAGATCGCGGCATTCCAAGCCGGCGGGTGGCGATTGAGCGTGAGACGTGCCTCCGTCGATCGTTTGTCCAGGCCACTCCGCAGCGAGTTTGTTACAGGGAACTATTTTTCGACTTTCGGCATCCGTTCGTTCGGCGGACGTCTGATCTCGGATATTGACGATCAATCCGCGGCTCCCCCGGTCGCCGTACTCAGCTATCGCGCATGGCAGAGCATGTATGGAGGCGATCCATCGGTGGTCGGATCGAGCTACATCATCGAGAGCCATCCTTTCACGATCATTGGCATTTCTCCACCTGGTTTCTACGGTGAGACATTGCGCAGCGATCCGCCGGACATCTGGCTACCGCTCCAACAAGAACCGTTGATCCGCGGTCAGGGGTCGCTGCTGCGCCAGCCGGTCTCGGCTTGGTTGCGGGTTATCGGGAGAGCGCGGTCCGGTGCAACACTGGCAGGCATTTCGCCGCGATTGACGGGCATCTTGCGAAACTGGCTTCAAAACGAGAGCGGTTTTCCAGCAGCGTGGATGCCGGAAATCAACCGCTTACTTCCCAAACAGAACATCAACATCGTTCCGGCCGGTAGCGGGGTAGAGGCGATGAAAGAAGATTACGCACGGAGCCTCGAAATCCTGCTAAGCGTCTGCAGCCTCGTGTTGTTGATCGCCTGCGCCAACCTGGCCAATCTTCTGCTAGCACGAGGCATGGCGCGTCGTACCCAGACTTCGATTCGGCTCGCGATCGGTGCGTCGCGCGCGCGTATAATCAGTCAATCGCTTACCGAAAGCATTGTCATTGCCCTGGCCGGTGGTGTGGCCGGTCTAATAGTTGCCGACGGCGCCGAGCGCCTCATTCTTGTGGTTGCATTTGGCGCTAACAGCTTCCTTCCCATCAGCACCGCTCCATCGTTGCCGGTTCTAGCATTCGCATTTGCGTTGGCGCTTCTCACGGGTGTGCTCTTCGGCGCCGCTCCGGCCTGGCTGGCGACGCGAACCGATCCGGTGGAAGCCCTGCGCGGCGCAGGTCGCAGCACGGCCGACCGTTCCTCCCTGCCTCGCAAGGCGCTGCTGGTCTTTCAAGCGACCCTGTCAGTCATCCTGGTCGCTGCAGCCGGCATGCTAACGCGCAGCCTCAACAATCTCGAGCACCAGAATCTCGGATTTGAAACGAAAAACCGAATCACCGTAGCATTGAATTCGCCGCCCGCGATTTATACTCCGGAGCGCTTAGACGCTCTTTATCGCGATCTGGATGACAAGCTCAATCGGCTCCCCGGTGTCGAAAAAGCAAGTTTAGCCTTATACAATCCATTCACCGATAACTGGGGCGAGATCATCTTCGTTCAGGGACACGCCGCTCCTGCCATGGCCGAGAACTCCGTTTCTTCGTGGGATCGCGTCACTCCCGAATACTTTCAGGCAGTGGGTCAGCCGATATTGCGGGGGCGAGGATTTTCAGAAGCGGATTCAAGGAGAACGGCTCCGGTCGCCGTGGTCAACCAAACTTTTGTCAGGCGATTCTTATCCCACGAAGATCCCCTCGATAAGCACTTCGGGATCGATCTGCCGGCCAATGCCGGCACCTTCCGGATCGTCGGTGTAGTACAGGACGCTAAATACGGTCAGCCTCGGAAGCCCGTTCGCCCCATGTTCTTCGTCGCGTTGGCGCAATACGTCCCCTACAAGGAAGAGTTGATTCAAAAAATCGAGCTGAACTCACATTTCATCGGCAGTGCCCTTTTAGTGACGCGTAGCGACCCGGCTAGTCTTGAACCAGTGCTCCGCAAGACCTTCGCCGAAGTTGACCCGAATCTGACCATCGTCCATGTCGGCACCATGCAGGAGCAGGTGGACCGGTCGTTCAATCAGCAACGGGCTGTTGCTGGCTTAGGGGGGCTATTCGGGATCGTGGCGCTCATACTCGCCGCGGTCGGGCTCTATGGAGTAACCGCGTATACCGTGGCGCAACGCACTAGCGAAATCGGGCTGCGGATGGCGCTTGGGGCCAATAAATCCAACATTATTCGCCTGGTCCTGCGCGGCGCCTTCAATATGATCGCGCTAGGCCTCTTGTTGGGCGTTCCTTTGTCCATCGGCACGGGCCGCTTGATGTCCGCCCAGCTCTATGGAATCTCCCACTGGGATCCGTTCTCGCTTTCCATAGCCGTCGCCGCGCTCGCGCTCTGCGCCTTCGTTGCCGCAATTATACCGGCCGGACGCGCAGCCGCCATCGAGCCGATGAAAGCTCTTCGTATGGAATGACGAATTGCCGCGGGTCTACCGAGTGCCGCTCGCGCTCGGATGCAGGGTCAGCTTCTGCACTCTCCAGTTCGTGATTTCACCAACCAGAATCTCGTTGGGATTGCGGCAATCAATCTCGTGGACTGATCCGAATTCCTTCAGCAGCTTGCCGGCAGTTCCGAATTTGCCGAGAATCTTGCCGTCCAGCTCCATCTTGTAAATCTCGCCGTTCTCCATGTCGGAGGTGCCGTTCGAATTGGAGCTGAACAGATACTGATGCGGCCCGGGCGAAATGCAAACCGCCCAGGGCGCGCCCACATTCAGGTACGCCTTCTTGAACTCGCCGCCGTTATCGAAAACTTGAATGCGCCGGTTGCCCCGATCGCCGACATACACGTTGCCTTGCGCGTCGGTCGCGATCGTGTGCGGCGTATTGAATTGCCCCGGCTCCGTGCCTCTCGAACCCCAGGATTTGATAAACACGCCGTTCTTGTCGAACTTCGCGACTCGTGAGTTCCCGTAGCCGTCAGAAACGAAAATGTTCCCGGCGGCATCCCACGCCACGTCAGTTGGTCGATTGAAAACGTCAGTCTGAGCGCCCGCCCCGACCGGTGCGCCGGGGACTGCCACACCGCCACGTCCGCCGCCTCCTCCACCAGGTCCACGTCCACCCGCCGCAGCCGCAGGTGCTTCCGGCATCGGCGCCGGCGCAGCGGGAATTCGCATTTCCTCTGCTTTCCGACCCATCGTCATTACGACGCGCCCCTCCGGGTTGAACTTGATGATCATGTTCGACCCTTCGTCGACCACCCAGATGTTGTCCTGCGGATCGACCCGCACCGTGTGAGCGAATACGAACCCGTATAGGTTCTGACCGATCTCGCGCACAAACTTGCCGCTGGGATCGAACTCGAACAGCCGAGCGCCACCATTGGCGAATGCGCGCGATGTCCCGAAGGTCACATACGACGTGCCGGTCCGCGTGTAGACGAAGATGTTCCCTTTGGAATTGGTCGCTACGCCGACCGCCTCGCCCAGGTAGAGATGTTCGGGCATCTTCAGAAGGTTGGGAGTCGAATCGAAGGGTATCTCCGGAACGTAAAGCTGCGCAAAAAGCGATCCGGTGCAAAACAGAGCCGCTATTAGAAAGAGCTTTGCCATATGTTTACTCCTGTCTCGCGCTCGAGGTTTGCATCCGCAGCGAAAGTTTGAACCTTTGCACTCGCCAGCCGGTGATCTCGGCGACCGTGATTTCGTTGTCGTTTCGACAATCCATTTCGTGGACCGTGCTCAGCTCGCCGGGCAGCTTGCCCGCTTTTCCAAACTTGCCAACGATCGTTCCGTCCAGTTCCATCTTGTAAATCTCGCCGGTGACAGCCGACGCTTCGGGGCCGCTGTTGTTGGGGTTCGAGTTTGAGCTGTAGAGATATTGATGTGGCCCGGGCGTGATGCAAACGGCCCACGGAGCACCCACTTGGTCATAAATCGCGCGCAGTACCAAGTCGCTGTCGAAGACCTGGATCCGCCGGTTGCCGCGGTCGGCGACATAAATATTGCCCTTGGCGTCGGACGCGATCGAGTGCGGCGTGTTGAACTGATAGGGCTGATTTCCGCGCGTTCCAACCGACTTGATGAATCGCCCGTTCTTGTCGTACTTGACCACCCGCGAGTTGCCGTAGCCGTCGGAGACGTAGATATTTCCGGCCGCGTCCCAAGCTACATCCGTAGGCCGGTTGAATACATAAGGTCGCGCCTCCGGCACGGGGGTTCCGGGAGGTGGTGACGCCTCCAGCCCGTGCGATTCCGGTCGCCTGCCAAGCAGCATGAGCACTTGACCTTCCGGGTTGAACTTGATCACCATATTCGTGCCTTCATCAATGGCCCAGATGTTGTCCTGCGGATCGACTCTCACCACGTGAGCAAAGGCAAAACCGTACAAACCGTCGCCGATGAAGCGGAGAAACTTTCCGGTTTGATCAAATTCAAACAGGCGCGTCTCGTGGCCCCGGTCGTAGACAAAAACATGTCCTTTGGAATTCGTCGCGACGCCGATGCTTTCACCAAAGTAGAGATTGGGTGGAAGCTTCAAGAAGTTCGGCACGAGTTCAGCCGGTATTTCTGGCACATTCTGAGCCTTGGCCTTCAGCATGGCGGGATTTGCACTGGGGCCCTGAGCGAACTGCGGCTGAACGAACAGCAGCAGCATAAGAACGGCAAAACAGAAGCGGCAACATAGCCTCATTGGGAACCTCCTTGGGATCCAGCCCGAAATTCACGGTACTGGCCATTATACTGAAACGAGTTATGATGGGAACTCCAATTTTCACTGAAGGAGCTACTGGTATGAGAACCTCGACCGTTCGATCAGCGCTATTGGCCCTGGCAGCCTTGGCCTTATTCACCGTTTCTGCAGATGCGCAAGCGCAACCCGACTTCAGCAAAGTCGAGATCAAGACCACCAAGGTCGCGAGCAATTTCTACACGCTCGAAGGACAGGGAGGCATGATCGGCGTGCTCACCGGCCCGGACGGCGTCTTGATGGTGGACTCACAATTCGCTCCGCTTACCGATAAAATCGTGGCCGCCATCCACCAAATCTCCAGCGGCCCGATCCGTTTCATGATCAACACCCACGTCCACCCCGATCACACGGGCGGCAACGAGAACCTTGGCAAAATGGGCGTGGTGATTTTCTCGCGCGAAGAATTGCGCGATCGTCTCGCTCAGCCGGTGCCCCCATCCGGCGCCAATCCCGGCCGGCCTCCCATGCCGCCGGCTGCTCTTCCACTGGTGACCTATCGAGGGCGAACTACGTTTCACATGGATGGCGAAGAGGTGGACCTTTTTCCCATTCCGCGCGCTCACACCGACGGAGATACGCTGGTGCGATTTAAGAACGCCGACGTGTTGATGACGGGCGATTATTTTCGTTCCGTTGGTTACCCCAATATCGACCGCGTCAACGGCGGCTCTCTCAATGGAATGCTGGAAGGCCTGGGCGTCACCATCGGGCTGGCAGGACCTAATACCAAAATCATTCCAGGCCATGGACCCACCGTCGACAGGATGGCGGTCATCGCCCACCGCGATATGATTTTGGCAATTCGCGATCGCGTCGCGAAGATGGTCCAGCAAGGCAAGTCTCCCGAAGAGTCACTCGCGGCGCATCCGACGTCGGAGTACGACTCGAAGATCCCCCAGGCAAAAGAAACGTCGGACCGGTTCGTTGGACAGTTGTACGCCGAGCTCAAGCCGGCGAAATAGTTCCGTCGTCGCCGGGCTAGTACAACATCACTCGGGTTTTGGGACCAAACTCGTTGATGTCTCATTCCACGTTTGGCTTGTGGCCTCCAACATAGAGGCCGGAGCCATTCATGGACGCACCGCACACGCACTGGATCGATGCCGCCAGCGATAACCTCACCGTAGTTCGGGCCACACGACTGTGGGTTCAGTATGGGATCTTCGGCTTCGCGGTGTTTTGCATCGTAATCGGAGCTGTGGAATCGCTATTCGGCCGATAGGCTGCTTTTGTAGGATTCTTAACAGTTTTCGTGAGAGCCCTAGACAATCACCTAGGCGATTAAACTGATTGCAACTTAGTACCGGAAGAGCGACAATACTACTGGAACTAGCTCACTCCTCCGAGGGCTATCCAACGCCCGTTTCATCCCATTCGGATGAGGCGGGCGTTCCGATTTTGGGAACCCTGATTTTATGAACCTTAGAGATGGCAATGCGCTAAGCCGCGCTTTTCCAGGTACTGCTGGTGGTATTCCTCAGCCCGCCAAAATTCGGGTGCCGGGACGATCTCAGTCACGATCGGCCGCTTATAGCGTCCCGATTTCGCTAACGCTTCCTTGGACGCCTTCGCGGCCGCTTCCTGTTGTGGCGTGTGATAAAAGATAACCGATCGGTATTGTGTTCCTGAGTCAGGGCCTTGGCGGTTCAGCGTGGTGGGATCGTGATTGTCCCAGAATACGCGCAGTAAATCGTCGTATGACACCTCGGATGGATCGAACTCCACCTCGACGACTTCGGCGTGGCCCGTTCGGTCTGTGCAAACATCCTGATAAGTGGGATCATTGAGTTTTCCACCCATGTATCCCACTGCGGTGGCCTTCACGCCTTTGATCTGGCGAAAGGCCGCTTCCACTCCCCAAAAACAGCCGGCTCCGAAAGTTGCTTTCTCCATAACTCCAGTTTAATCTTTTCTTCATGGGGCCAAGTCACGGTTACTTTCGGCCATCGAACACGCGACTCGGCGTCCAATCCATGGAGAACAACAATGTGTGACTATTCACTGCATGTGTACCCGAATCGTCTCGCCGCCGACGGCGAGGAGCTAGTTGTCCACCGATTCGGCGGAGCGTCGCTTGGTTTAGCATCGCCCTCCGATCTTCGCCCGGTCGTCACCGCGAGTTCCTGTGCGGCTGCTAAGAAGCCGTGGTCGTGGACCGCGATCAAGGAATGGTTCAGAGCGAACCGGCCGCAGTGGCAGCCGGACAAACGCACTCCTGCCGTGTGCGTGCCGCCAGGCGCACGACTGATCCTTAGAGACATCCCCAAAGGTCTGCAACGCGAATTGGGAGTTGGGGAAGTGGAAGAGGTTAAGTTCGTGGAAGTCAGTGCCGAAGTGAACACGTATCGCGACGCAGTGCGTTTCAAGAACGGCTGCCAACTTCTGCTGCAAGCTCTGCGCGAGGGACAACGGGTGACGGTACTGTCGTTAGCGCCCGCGGAAGTCGAAGAGCCCGTTTTCTCCGAATTGCGGACCACTCGTTAGGGCTGGCCTCAGGTTCCGCCGGCCGCCGGGCGGAAGTGCAGATCGACTGTGTAACTTGCGACATCCACGTGCACGACATAGAGCACGTCGATGCGGATCGCAGTGTGGACTTGCCTCACTTGAACGTCCTCGCTGTGTACGGGTAGGCCTAGCGCGGCAGCTCGACTCACCACGCGCTCGCGAATGACTTGGGGTGGTAGGCTGGCGGTTGCCTGGTCGTCGATGAGGTCGTTGACGAAACGTTGAAGCTTGAAGTTCTCCACGTAGGGTGGGATCAGAATGATTGCGATCGCCGCCAGAATCAGCAGCACCGTTACGCCCGCGATCAGCCGCAAGATCCGGGCGACTGACCTCACTTCCGCCCGGCCTCGAGCGCTTCCAGTTCCTTCCAGATATCTTCGTCGTGAGGCTCCCAATCTCTGCCCGCACCGGTGATCTGCACTTCGGGAACCTTCAAGGTGCCGTGACCGTAAATGCAAATGTACTCGGTGCGAGGCTGACCGAATAGGAGCATGTTCGGCCACGAGCCCCGGATGACCGGCATGCGCAGCCAGCGGAGGCAGGTGCGGCAGCGATAACGCTGGTCCCAGACAATCAGATGAATCAGGCCCGCGCAAAAAAAGAAGAACAGCATCATGGCCGTGGTGTAGCCCAGGTCGTGCATAAACGGATCGAGCCGCTGGCCCAGGAAAATCGGGGGACGCGGGAAACACCAGCGAATCGCTGCGCGCGCCGCCCACATCAGCAGGACCGCCGCCGCCAGCTTCGCCATAAAATAGCCCCAATACTTCATGACTATTGGACTCCTCTTATCATCTTCCGGTTCCCCTTCCTCCTAATTACGTAATCGGCCCGGTCTCAGCTTTTCAATAGATTCCTCGCCAGGAAGAGGACGTTAGCCGGGCGTTCGGCCAGACGCCTCATAAAATAGGGATACCATGCATCGCCGTACGGCACATAGAGGCGCAGCCGATAGCCCTCTGCCACCAAGCGTCGCTGCAGGTCGCGGCGAATGCCGTAAAGCATCTGAAATTCAAAACGATCGGGCGCAATATTTCGTTCCTTCACATATTGGACGGCTTGCGGGATGATTCGTTCGTCATGGCTCGCAATGGCTGGATACGTGCCGCGCTCTAAAAGTTTCGTCATCAAGCGCACATAGTTTCGATCGACTTCGAGTTTATGAGGAAAAGCTACATCGGATGGCTCCTTGTAGGCGCCCTTGCACAGCCGCACGGGGATCGACTGCCGGCATAAATCCTCGATGTCATGCTCGCTTCGATACAGATACGCTTGGATCACAGCGCGGACGCTCCCGAACTTGGCGTGCAAGCCGGATACCAGAGCGAGCGTGCGATCCACATATTCGCTCGACTCCATGTCGATCTCCACCGACGTTCCGATGGCTTTGGCGCGCTGAACGAGTTGTTCGACATTGGCCCGGCATTCAGCTTCCGAAAAGTCGAGGCCGAGCTGCGTGAGCTTGATGGACACTGTGGCCTGCAGGCCCAGTTTGGCGATCTGGTCGAGCGCGCCTAGATAAGCATCGCGGGATCGTTCGGCTTCTTCGAGCGACTTCACGCTCTCACCCAAATGGTCGAGTGATGCCAGGATTCCCTCCGCGTTCAAGCGCCGGCACACGGCGACCTCCCGTTCCAGCGTGTGGCCGGCGATGAAACGCGACGTCACCCGCTCGGCGGCCGATGAAGTTTCCATCCAGTGACGAAGCCAGGACTGGCGGGAAAGGAGGAGTAGGAGGCTGCGAAACACTCAATTCCAGGATACAAGGCCGCTGCAGCGCGCGGCTCGGTCAACTACTGAGCGGCGTGCCACGTCTCCCGACGAATCACTATCTGGACGACGATGCGGGAATTGCCACGCCCAATCATTAACTGTTCCTCGGCACGCACGCTGGTGGGCTTTACACCGGATGCCTCGCACACGGGATACTAGAGCCAGCAGGCGGCGCCCAGGCCGTCGAACTTCACCCGAGGAATGGAGCCGCTCATGAAGAGAAACCTGTTGATCCTGGCCTTCCTGGCCTCGATCCTGCCCGCTCAAGATAAGAAGAAAGAAGTACGTGAAGTTAAGGCCATTGGCTGCGTGCGGCAGGGCGTCGAAGGCGGTTGTCTACTTCTGAAAACCTTGGACGGCGATACCACGTACAACATTTTTGCCAACCCCAAGCCGGAAGTGGGCATCGTGATCAACATCGAAGGTACCGACTTTCGAGGAGTGACGGCCTGCATGGAGGGTATTCCGATCACCGTCACCAAATGGGAAGCAACCGGCGAGACCTGCAGGGAGTAATCACGCGGCAGCCTTGCGCTCCACGCGCTCGAGGACTATTATCAGGGTCGGTGAAAGGAGACCTACATGGCCAACAGTTATTTACTCCAGGTGGCGTACACGCCTGAAGCGTGGGCTGGATTGATGGCGCATCCTCATGACCGCATGGATGTGGTTCGTCCCGTCGTTGAAAAGCTCGGTGGGAAAATCATCCAGGGCTGGTTCGCCTTTGGCGATTATGATTTGATCGCTATCCTCGAAATGCCGAGTAACGTCGAAGCTGCTGCTTTCTCGCTCGCCGCAACGGCCGGCGGAGGTGTTCGAGCCATCAAAACAACTCCGTTGATGAGCACAGCCGAGGGAATTGAAGCGTTGAAGAAGGCTGGCAAGTCGGGTTACAAGGCCCCTGGAAAAGCGGCGCACGCCTGACGGCAAACTAACGGGCAGTAGATTTAGCCGCGCGGTCCATGCGGCGCTCGGAAGATGCCAGACTCCGCTGATAACACCAGTACACGATTGCGCCTGCCACTAAAGTCGCTGCGCTTATCGAAATCTGAGTCTTGGTGCTGCCCATCAGCAGCCAAATCGAGAGCGCCACCGCGGCCACGGGAATCGTTGCACCGCCTGGAACTCGAAAGCCCCGCGCCACATCCGGCATCTTGCGACGCAGCACCAGCAAAGCGACGCAGGTGGCGATGTAGTATAGCAATCTGGCGATCGCGCTGATGGCGGCTAGCGCCGCGAATCCGCTGTACATGGCGCTCGCCCAACCCAGCACGGCCGCCGCCACGATGGAGACATAGGGCGTCCGATAGCGCGGGTGGACTCCGGCAAAGATCTGCGGCAATTGACGGCCTTCGGCCATCGCGAATAGAATGCGCGGGGTGACCAGCATCAGAGCGCTGTTGGTGCCGGTGGTGGACAAGACTGCGCCCGCAGTCAGCAATACGCCGCCCAGAGGACCAAGAAAGCGGCGTCCAGCCGAGGCCAGCGGTGTCGCTGAAGTTGCCAGATCGGGCAGCGTACTCTGCGCCACGAACTGTATCAGAACATAGAACACCGTGACCACTCCAATCGCGGACAGCAGAGCGATCGGAAGATTCCGCTTGGGCCTTTCGATCTCCTCGCCCGGGACCACGGCGAACTCGAATCCGCCAAACGCGAAGATCAACAAGAAACTCGCTTGTTGCAGCGCGGCTGGTTGGGGCAGAGACCATGCCGGTGGCCGGTTCGGATCCAGTAGGAACAGGCCCGCGACCACGAACACGAGTAAGGTCGCGAGCTTGGAAACGGTCAGCAGGTTGTTCACCCACGTGCCGTGTTTGACGCCGCGGAAATTAATAACGGCCAGAATGGCGAGCGAGGCGGTGATCACGATCACCCGTCCGGCGCCGGTGGCGGCCGCGGGCCAGAAGAATCCGAGATACGCCGCGAAAGCGTTGCTGATCGCCGCTATGGAAGTGAGCCGGGCAAGCAAAAGCATCCAGCCGATCTCAAATCCCGCCAGGTCGCCGAAGGCCGCGCGAGCATATAGATAAGGACCGCCGGAGCGATCGAAAAGCGTCGCCACCTCGGCGAAGCACAACACAATCAAGCACATCGCCAAGGCCGCGATCACGTACGCCGCCAGAGCCGCCGGGCCAAGAAATTTTGCCACCTGCGCCGGCAGCACAAAGATCCCCGAGCCGACTGTACCGTTCACGGCGATGGCAGTTAGACTGAACAGACCAACGGCGCGCATCAGATGTGGGCGGGAAGGGCTGGTCATCGTTTAGAACATCGCGGGCAGGCCGCAAGGCAAGGACGATTCTATCCCACACACCTATCTGGTGGGCTAAGTGGTCCCCCTTAGGTCTGCTCGTAGGTGACCGATTTGGCTCACCAGAAATAGGACATCTGCCATCTGGGGTGGAAGCCCGCCACAGCCGTAAAGATAGGTGGGCAGTTAGGCTCTCCATGCGATGTCGCTACTGTAATAAACGGTTGAACCTCTTCAAGTCGCTGGGCGGATCGTCCTTCTGTTCTCAAGAGCACCAGAAGCTCTACGAAGAGGCGGAAGCAAATAAGGGTTTCGAGCGGCTGCTCCAATTCGTAGAAAAGGATCCGAAGTCCGGCCCGTCCAAGCCCAGCGCGGCGCCCGCTTTGTCTCCTTTTATCAAGCCCGACAAACAGGACTTGCCCCTCGCCCCGGCAGCGCCAGTTCCGCCCGCTCCGCCCGTGTTGCAGACGATCGCCGCCAAAGCTCCCGATCCATTGCCTGAGCCTTCAGCACCCGACCCACCAACGGCGGGATTCCTCCTCGATCCGATCGCTCCGGTGGTAACCAATTCAGAGAGCGTAAACCCCAATTTTGAAATTCTGGAAGCGGGCTTTCCAGCAGAGCCGGCCGCTTTGCCTTCCTACAGATTCGCGATCGCCGCCGCAGATGCCCAGGCGCCGGCAGATGGAGCGCCGCCTCCGCCCGCGTCCTGGTTGAACTGTACGTTGTATCCTGCATTTTCGGCAATTGACGCAGCCGCGGTATCCATAGAGGTGCCGAGCGTCGGTTCGGTTCGTCCCCGTAGCATTGACCTCGCGATGCCCTTGCCGGACAAGCGACCGCCCGCGCCTGGCGCCCCAACTTTAGTGTCCTCGGGTGACGCTTCTGGACTCCAGCTTGCGATTCAAGCCGTATTCGACACCAGGGGGTTCGCAAATCTGGCTCGCCTGAACCCGCTTCCACGGGAGGTGCGAGCCGCCGGTGAAACAGGCCAGCGGCCAGCCGGGAACTCCCACGTGGCGGTTTTGCCCAGGGCGAGTGCCCTGGAATTGCGTGAGCTTCCAGAGGCGAAGGCCGACGGCGACGTCACCATCGGCATGAGCGGAGCCATGACCCGGACTGGTGTTGGCAGGAATGTGTCAGCGCCATCGGCGACTCCTCGGCAGTTACCAGTGACACTGGCCTTGAGCGCAGTTCCGCGGGCAATTCCGGCCGGGATCCAAGCGGCGCTCGATCCCGTTCAGCCTGCAATCCTTCCCGCCCCGCTTGAGCAAAAAGTATCTCACGCGCCAGCCATGCATTGGCTCGGACCCGAGCCTCCTGTGGCCGCCAGTTTGCCACGGCCAGCCTTTGCAACGCTGCGGGTCGACCAACGTGACAGGCCCGCCGTCGTCGACGTGCAGGGCGCCATGACGCGCGCCGGTATGGCCAGGGCGATCCGCCAACCTCAAGCGCAGGATTCTCGATTGGTGAGCACGATCGGCTCGATCGAGATTCTGAATCGAATAACTGCTGACGTGCAAAACACACCGCATCCGCCGAATTATGCGATTTCGCCGGCTATGCGGGCGCAAAGGGGATGTATCCAGCCAGCCGAGCAGTCGCTGCCAGAGGCTCCGGCCGGAATAGGGCTTGTGATCGCCCCCATGAATCTCTCGATTCGCGAGAGCGATACGGCGCTGGCTGTTGGAATTACAGATGCCAAGAAGCCGGCCGATGTTTCCAGCCCTCTTTTCATACCCGACGTGCTCGCGTCCCGGCGCTCCTTCACGATCGGCATCGATCGCACGGCGCGAAAAGTGCTGGCTCAAGTCCAGGCCAAAGACGGCTCCCGCGGTTGCACAGCCTCTCCAGCCCGGCAAGCCCTGCGAGACTGCCTGCTCCCCACGATTCCCTGGTCCACCGAAACGTGGCTCAGATCCGCTATCGCTTCGGTTGGTTGGTTCCATGAAAGCGATTGCTGCGCGCAAGCCTTCCCGTCAGCTACGCCTGCGACGCGCCTGTTTTCCACCCGTTTCGAACCCGAATCGTTTTCCCTGGGAGTGCCTGCGCTGGCCTTCGACTACACCATCCGCCGTCAAGCGTTCGAAGCTTGCGAATGGAAGACCGCACTGGCGGGAAAAGAACAGGAAGCTTTGAGGTTGGAGCGCTCTCAGCCATCGCGGACCAGCCCCCTGTCGCTGGTTACCAAGCCGCAGCCGCTCGTCACCCCACTTGCTCTTCGGCATATTGCCAGCCTCAATCAGTTCACTTCCATCGTCAATCCGGCCGCCCGAGGCGTCACACCGTCTGCTGCCGCATCCGCTTCCGAGGACGAACATCAGCCGATAATAGCGCTCCCACAGTTTACTTCCTCGGGCCTGATTTTTGCGTTCCGGCTATTGTCACCAGCGGCGCTGAAATCATCGCCCGTCGAGCCGGCCGAACGGAATACCGACGCCGGGCCGCGGCCGCAGCCATCGCCCCTCCGGGTTCAACCTGCCTCGATGCTTGTCTTGCCGGGTTTGTCTATCCCCGTTGGCGGTATCAAATGGCGGGTAAACAGCGGATGGGCTACAGTAACTTCCCCGAGCGCGCCGAAACAGGGTGATGTCCAGGTGTCCTCGAGCGCGGAGACCAGCCTCTCATCGGTCCGCTCGTTAGCAGACGCGCTCCGGGTTGAGTCCCGTGTAACTCAGAAATTTGCGACCCTGCGGCTAAGTCCGAAGCCACCGGCTATCTCATTGGATCTAGGTGCTCAAACATCGGCTCCCGGAGTTCTAGCGGCGAACGCTTTGCCCAGGCGCAGGGGGCCGAAGCTACCGGTTGTTACCTCGCAGCTCGATGACCTGATCGTCGCCGGGCGCTAAGGTTTCTCAAAAAGCATGGGACCAACTATGAAGAGAATGCCTTAGGGGGCCGATTAATTGACTTAGTACCTCGGCTGGAGGAAATTTCGTCTGGCCGGGAATTTGAGGTGTATCAATGTTCAAGAAAACCAAGACCGGGGACGGCGCCGTAGCCGAAGTCGAGATCCACGCGGAAGGACCCATCGCCACGGAGGCCGGCTCTTCCTTGCGCCGCCTAGCGCGGGCTGTTTCCTTGCATATGAAGGGTGAGCGGGAAGAGGCTCTCAAGGTGCTCGAGGGCGCTGAAGCCGATGCCGACGCCGCCGATTTGGCGGAGATAACCGCGGCTCGCGGACATATCCAGCTGGAGCTCAACCGTCATGAGGACGCGGCCGCCAGTTATACTCGGCTGACTAAAATCCGGCCTGATAGCGCGGAAATTCGCTTCAACCTGGGTCTCTGTTTGCAGAATCTGGGGCGCTACACCGAGGCTGTGGACAGCTTCCGAGCGGCGCTGCCGCTGGGCGGAAAGCAGCTCGAGACGCAGTTGGCCATCGGCGCCTGTTTACTGCATCTCAACAAACAACAAGAGGCGCGTGAGGCTTTCGACGCCGCTCTCGCCCAGGCTCCCGCGTCGGAGGCAGCACTGTTCGGCAAGGCGGTCGCACTGCAGATGGGCTGGGAATTTGACGAAGCCGCGCTGCTCTACGAGCGAATCCTGCAGCTCAATCCCAAAGCCGAAGACTCGCTGGTGAACATGATCAGCCTCTCCATGCAGCGCAAGGACTACAAGATGGTCCGAAGCTACGCGGTACGGCTGCTGTCGCTTCGGCCGGATGCCGCGGCCGCGCTGGAAGGTCTCGCCTCGGCGGCCTTCGCGCACGACGATTTCGAAGAAGCCGCCAAGAATACTTTGCGGCTCACCGAGCTGGCGCCTAGCGTATACGACAACTGGTTCAACCTAGGCGTCGCTTATCAAAAATTGGGCCGCCTCCAGGACGCCATCCAGGCTTATCAGCGGGCGCGTGAAATACGGGATGACGCGATCTACGCGCACATCAATCTGGGCGTAGTCTACCAGGAACTCGGAGAACTGAAGCAGGCTCGCGTCGCTTTCGAGCGAGCGGCCCAAATTGCGCCCGACCGTGATGACCTGAAATTCCAGGTGGCCTGGATTGCGGAACGTCAGGATTCTACCAGCGAGGCCGAGGCCTTGTACGCGAAACTGGTCGAGAAGAATCCGAACTTGGAAAACGCCTGGTTCCGTCTGGGCTATCTGCGTCTTCGGCGCGATGACGCGAGCGGAAGCGTCGCTGCCTTCGAGGCCTGCCTCACCAAGCAGCCCGATTGGCCCGAAGCCGAGGTCAACCTGAGCATTGGCTACTCCAAAGCCGGCCAGTTTGACCGCGCGGAGGCCACTCTGGAAAAACTGCTCTCGCGGCATCCGGAGTCGGTCGAGGCCTTGAAAGGCCTGGCTGCAACGGCCCTCAAGCGGGATGACCATCCAAAAGCGTTGGTCTATCACCAGCGCTTGATCGAGGCCGGCCAATCGACGCCCGAAATTCTTTACAACTGCGGGCTTCTTGCCCAGCAGCTCAACAAGCTGGAAGATGCCGCGCGGTTCTACCGTTCGGCGATCGAGATACAGCCGCAATTCCCGGAAGCCATGTTGAATCTCGGCCACGCCCTGGAAGCGCTCGGGCAAAAGGAAGAAGCACGCACCTTCTGGACGCGAGCCTTAGAGTCGAAGCCCGACCTGGCACGCGGCTATTTCCATCCCGCGAAGTAGCGCACGCACTCTTGCGTGCCGCGTCGGCCACGGGCTTCCCCTATGGCTCTATTTATCGCGGGACAAGGCCGACCGTCAGGGGTGCCCGTCGTCAACATTCGTGTGAACGCCAAAATGATTATCAACCTACTGGCTGCGCGACTTCCGGCTTCAGCGCTATATCAATCTTCTGGATGAAATCCTGCAGTGCTTCGCCCGAGTGACGCTCGACCACGGCCACGGCCGCTTGTGCCTCCACTTTCCACACAATGCCGTCCACTACCGCCGAATACTTGCTCGATAGCCAGTCCGCGATCTTCACGGACCGCGCCATGGCTTCTTCGCCCGCACACTCAAAAATGACCGCCAGTTGGTCCTGGCTCCAGCGGTAAACCACGTCGCGGGGCCGCACCAGCGTAATGAGACGGTCTCCCATCGCCTTGAGGATCTGATCGGCGCCCGAGCGGCCGAACTGCGGTGGAACGCTGCGCGCTTCGGTCCACTCAAAGAGCAGAACGCAGAAAGGCTTGTCTCGTTTCAAGTAAGCCAGCAACTGCCGCTCCGCCTCGGCGCGATTCAGAAGCCCGGTCAGAGAATCTATGATGTTCGTTGGGCTTGCGCTCCCTAGCCATTCGGCCAACGCTTCGGCGCGGCCTTGTAGTTCGGTCAGGACCGGCGGCTGTTCCTTTTTTCTGCGATGCACATACGAGCGAAGCCCGGTGGCGTAGCGCTTCAGCGCGTTGCGGACCTGCGTCGCATCGTCAACCTCGGCTGAGATTTCCATCTGCTCGGCGAGCTCTTCCATCATGGCCGCATGCAATTCATCTGTGTGACCATCGCTGTCAGTCGCTTTACCGGCCACAGCCAGGATCTCTTCCGCGAGTTCCACTCCTGCATTTATCCAAGCACTGGCGGCTTGGCCATATTCCGCCAGATCGGCCTCAACGGCTTCCCGGCTTGCTGCCAGAGCTTGCGGTGTCGCGTCGAAACCGAGCCGGCGTGGTAACCGGAGCAGGCGGTGATTGTAGACCAAGCCGACCCGCGGGCAAACTTCGGCCATGCATTTCGCGATGGCTAAGATGGCGCTCTGATAGCACGTGAGCGCGGACTGTTGCTCCTCTTGGTCAGCTGTCAGATTGGACAAGTCGGTAGGTGTCATTACCTATCTTCAATATCGACAACCGGAAGCCATTCGAGGCTAGGGTGCAAACCTTAGCACCCGCGCTGCGCCGGGGTAGCATTGCAGGTCGGCGGCGAGACCGCTAATCCCGCCGCCTCCTTCAACTTAACGGTGGTGGACCGGAGCGCTCCGCAATGCTTCGCTATTGATCTTTGTCTCGGCCAACTGGGTGAGCTTCTTATCGGCCTTTTTCTCCTCTTCGAGCGTCTGCTCCAGAAGCGAGACTGCCGAGGTCAGCCCTAGCGTCTGCGCGAAGGTCCGGGCCGATCCATAGGCCGCCATCTCATAGTGCTCCACGCGATTGGCTGCGGCAATGATGCCCGCGTCGCGCACTGGCGATTGATCGGTATTGCTGATCATCTCTTCGCCTTCTTCGATCAAGCCTTTGATGGCCTGGCAGGTTTCCGCTTTGGGCTGCTTACCCATGGCCGAAAAGACTCTTTCCAACCGCTCTACGTGGCCTTGCGTCTCCTGCGGATGCGATTCGAAAGCCTGCCGTAGCTCCGGAGAAGTTGACGCCTTAGCCATCTTCGGCAGCGCCTTCGTCAGCCGTTTCTCGCAGTCATACAGGTCTTCGATCTCTGCCAGAAAAAGATCTTCCATGCTCTCAATTTTCATAAATGATGCTCCTTGTTTCGAGGAATAGAGGGAGCGATAGCTCCCGTTGTTAGACCCGAAGCCCGGACAAAGGTGTTTTATTTTTTCGGCGCCAATAAGTTCCTAACGCCTTTCAGATCGTCGACCAACTTACGATACTCTTCGTGACGTTGCTCGGCGTCCGGCGCTCGCAGAACAGCCGAGGGATGGATCGTAGCCGTTACATGCGGCGCCAAGCGGTGTTCGACAAACTTACCCCGCTCTTTCGTCAGACGATATTTTGGTCCCAAAACAGCCTGCGCCGCCGTCGCTCCCAGGCACACGATCACCTCTGGCTTAATGAGCGACATCTCCGCTTCAAGCCACGGCTTGCAAGCCTTGATCTCCGACATGCTCGGCTTCTTGTGCAATCGACGTTTGCCGCGCTCCTCGAATTTGAAGTGCTTCACCGCGTTAGTCACGTAAACGCCGGACCGGTCGATACCCGCCTCCTCCAGCGCTTTGTTCAGTAGCTTACCAGCGGGCCCCACGAATGGATGTCCTTGCCGGTCTTCTTCGTCGCCTGGCTGTTCGCCCACCAGAGCGATCCGTGCCGATCTGGGGCCCTCTCCAAATACAGCCTGAGTCGCGTAACGGTAAAGGTCACATCCGCGGCAGCGCTGAACCTCTTCCCGAAGGGCGCGCAGCGTGGGGTGCTCGGGCATGAACTCGGCTGCGGTCGTCGTCGCCTTTTCTGCCATCGCGTTCCGGATGATTGACGCAATTGGGCTGCCGAATTGATCACACGTCTGAAACTTATAACCCCGTGCCCAGTCTAGACGTTATGACAAGAACCGCTTCCGATGTTCTCATCGAGACCATTCACGCCTGGGGCGTGGACGTGGTGTTCGGACTTCCAGGCGACGGCATAAACGGCATCATGGAAGCTCTCCGCAAGCGGCAGGATAAAGTGAGGTTCGTTCAAGTGCGGCACGAAGAATCGGCCGCCTTCATGGCCTGCGGTTATGCAAAACATACCGGTCGTCTAGGCTGCTGTCTGGCCACCTCCGGTCCAGGAGGCATTCACCTGCTGAACGGCCTGTATGACGCAAAACTGGATGGGCAGCCGGTGCTGGCCATCACCGGGATGCAGTTCCACGATCTGTCAGACACGCGCAGCCAGCAGGACGTGGAGCTCGACAAGCTTTTCATGGATGTGTGCGTCTATAACGCGCGCTGCATGGGTCCGCAGCACATGGAGAATATCGCCGAGCTGGCGTGCCGCACCGCGCTCGCCTACCGGGGCGTCTCGCATTTATGCATTCCCGTGGATTTTCAGGAACTCGAAGTAAAAACCAAGGGGAATGGCCGTAGCGAACGCAACATTCCCAATCATGTTTCAAACGCTGACGCCGATAGCGCGCGGCTGCCCTGCGAGGATGATCTTCGGCGCGCCGCGGATATCCTGAACTCCGGCAAACGTGTCGTCATACTCGCCGGCCGTGGAGCTTTGCACGCCACCGACGAACTGGAACAGACCGCCGAGAGGCTTGCAGCGCCCATCGTCAAGGCGCTCCTTGGCAAAGCCGCTGTACCGGATGACAGCCCATACACCACGGGCTCGATCGGCCTGCTAGGCACCTTGCCGTCACAGGAAGCGATGGAGGATTGCGACACCATTCTCATAGCGGGCAGCTCGTTTCCTTATATCGAGTTCCTGCCGAAGCCGGGCCAGGCACGCGGCGTACAGATAGAACTCGATCCGGCACGCATTGGGCTTAGATATCCCGTTGAAGTCGGGCTGGTGGGAGACTGCCGGCGATCGCTCCAGGCCTTGTTGCCATTCTTGAAAACGAAGAGCAAGAGAAGTTTTCTGTCGCAGGCCCAGTCCGGCATGAAGGACTGGAAAAAGCTGATGGAGAAGCAGGCCACCGCGAACACCAGCCCGATGAAGCCGCAAGTCGTGGCCGCCGAGTTAGGCAAGCGCCTGCCAACCAATGCCATTGTTAACTGCGATAGCGGAACCGTCACTACCTGGTGGGCTCGCCACATCCCCACCAAGCGGGGCCAGATGCATACTGTCTCCGGCAACCTCGCGACCATGGCCTGCGGCTTGCCCTACACCATCGCCGCGCAGATCGCGTATCCCAATCGACTGTGCGTAGCGTTCGTCGGTGACGGCGGATTTACGATGCTGATGGGCGATTTCGTGACAGCGGTCCGGTACAAGCTTCCCATCAAAGTAGTCATCATGAAGAACAATACCCTGGGACAGATCAAATGGGAACAGATGGTATTTTTGGGCAACCCTGAGTTTGGATGCGACTTGACTCCCATCGATTTTGCCGGGTTCGCGCGCGCCTGTGGTGCGAAGGGCTACACCATAGAGAAAGCGGCGGAGTGCGGCGACATTCTGGACGAGGCTTTGAGAACCGAAGGCCCGGTAGTCATCGAAGCGGTTGTAGATCCCAACGAGCCGCCCATGCCGCCGAAGATTACCGCGCGTCAAGCGGCACACTTCGCCGAGTCCCTCGCCAAGGGCACGCCGAATCGCAGGAAAATCATTGGCGACATCCTGGAAGATAAGATTCGGGAGCTGGTCTAAGTCGACCGATGAACTCGAAACTGCTGCAACCCTATGGGCCGAAAAGCTTTGCGCTGGTCTTCGACACCGGCGACGAAGCGATGTCTGGACTGCTCTCCTTTGCGAAAGAGCATAATCTGGTGGGTGCGCACTTCACCGGCATCGGCGCTTTTTCGCAACTCGTCCTCGGCTACTACGATTGGGAAAAGAAAGATTACCTAAAGATCCCGGTGGATGAGCAGGTGGAGGTGGTTTCCCTGATCGGCGATGTCGCCCTGGAAAAGGACCAGCCGAAAATTCATGCGCACGTCGTGGTCGCGAAGCGGAGCGGAGTCACTGCGGGCGGTCATTTGTTGGAGGGGTCCGTCCGGCCGACACTGGAGATCGTGTTGACGGAATCGCCGGAGCATCTAAGAAGGGAATTCGATCCCACCAGCGGCCTGGCGCTCATTCGGCTTTAGTGGTTCATTCTCGACCAAAACAAAAATAGCGGCTCCCCGGCCTTTGCCACGGGGAGCCGCCCTTACTTTCCCCTATTTCATTTGGGGCTGCTGTTGCTGTGATTGCTTGGACTGGTTATACCGATCAGGATTCTGATCGAACTTGTTCTTGCAGTCCTGGCTGCAGAATGCATAGCGCTCACTATTATGCGTGCTGGTGGCCGTAGCTTTCTTCTCGTCTACCTGCATACCGCAAACTGGGTCTTGCTTCATGGTTGATGACTCCTTTCGTATAACGGACATCACTCGGACCTGGGTCTGGCACGCGCCACACTTTTGGTCCGCCCGTTTTGACCCACCGTTTTGGCCGTTTGTTTCGCTAATGGACCCGCCTTCACGGTGACAAACTAACGTTACGCGAAGGTCACTACCGAGTACGAGCGCTATTCTTCGAAGGATACCGGTTCAGTTCGGCATACAACGGCTCCGCGCCCGCAGGCGGCATTACCCGCCCATGCAGGATCTCCTGCGCCGTGAAGTTACTCCCATAAAGCGCTCGATTGTCGTCCTTATCAGGCCGGAGCGTTGCGCCCTCCAGAGAGATGCCTGCAAATACTCCGCGGGAACGCGAGTAAGCCAAAATCTCGGCATGCATCATGGCGTCGGTCTGGGCTTCCGCTGACCGTCCCACCGGACCAGCCATAACGCTGGCATCGCCACCCAGCGTGAACTTATCTTCCATGAGTCTATTCATTCCGCGTTCGTTCATCACCAGGAACACCACGTCGGTTTCACCGGCGCCGATCTGCAAGCCGATGCTCCCGCCTTCGATCCGAACTATTTCAGGCGCGCTCCATCCGCCACTGGTACGGCACGTAACGATACCCTTACCGTATTTGGCGCCAACAATGAAACCGGCTCGCTTCAGGTTCGGAATCACGCCCACGCATTGTGACTTCTGCAACAGGTCTTCTGGAATCCCCTTGTCCTTCGCATTCATGATCTCGCTCAACACGGCAGCCGATTCGCGAATGTGCTTCTCCGGACTATTGTCCGCGGCACCGCACCACATGGCCGTCGTAAACATTAACATCAAACTTGCACCATACTTCATGTCTTTCGCTCCTTTTGAAGACGTTACTTCGTTAGACCCCGACTCAGCCTTTAGCGCAGTTTTGATTCCAATTCGGGGCGCATGCCATCCTTCCTTGGAATCGAATGAGGGGACGTGACTTAACGGCCCGCTGTAAAATGTTCAATACTCTGGCCGACGGTTCGAGATCGGCAGGTTTTTCGTGGTCGGCAATACTTTCGCGCCCAATTCTTGGCGCGAAAATCGATGGCGAACATCCGGCCAGAACTCCTGAAAGGCGTTGCTGCTCATCCGTCCGACAAAGCCGAGCAACGTACGGAAAGATACATTTCCCACCGTAGCCTCGCTGTCCTGCAATCGAAATAAAGTTGCTGCCCGAAATCGAAATGTAGCGGGCAAAGGCGGGGGCTAAACGCCCCGGTCGGTTCGCCGCCAGGAAAGTCATCTTGACGACATGGCCGATGCGGCCTTTGAATGATTCCGATTTAGATCGCCTATAGCGCGGATCCTTACCCCAGATCGCGCCCATGCTGGCCTCCATCGCGTTGCTGACCGAGACGCCTGTAAGCCGCATTCCGTAGCGCTTCCCAAATCCTCGCCCGTTGCAAGACGTAAATCGGCGGGAAAGACTTCACTCAGCTCTGGGGCGGCATGAGGGATTCGAACCCTCGACTTCCGGAACCACAATCCGGCGCTCTACCAAACTGAGCTAATGCCGCCGTGTTTACATCCAGTTTAGCATTCGAGTTTCACGGCGGCGCAGTTTCAGCCCAGCCCGGCTTTCTTCCAGAGTTGGTCTACTCGCTGCTTCACGTCCGCCGACATGCGAATCACGTCCGGCCAGGGACGATTGAACCCTTCCTCTTTCCATTTCCGCGTCGCGTCGATCCCCATCTTCGACCCGTAGTTTGGCAGGCGGCTGGAATGATCGAGCGAATCCACTGGTCCTAGCACGAACTGAATGTCGCGCTCCGGATCGATGTTGTTCAGCGCCTTCCAGGCCACCTCACGGCTGTCTTGAACATTCACGTCCTCATCCACCACCACGATACACTTGCTGAACATCGCTTGCCCCAGACCCCAGATGGCGTGCATTACCTTGCGCGCGTGCAGCGGATACGACTTGCGGATCGACACCAGGATCAAGTTGTGGAAAATGCCTTCGGCCGGCATCGAGATATCGCGGATCTCGGGTAATTGCAGGCGCATCAACGGCAGGAAGATCCGTTCAATCGCTTTGCCCATATAGAAATCTTCCATGGGCGGAGGTCCGACGATGGTCGTCGCGTAGATGGGATGCTTGCGCTGCGTGATACACGTGATGTGGAAAACCGGATAGTCGTCTTCGAGCGAATAGAAGCCGGTGTGATCTCCGAACGGTCCCTCGCGCCGCAGTTCGCCCAACTCGACGTAACCTTCCAGCACGATTTCGGAATTCGCGGGCACTTCCAGATCCGACGTTTCGCATTTCACCATCTCCACCGGCTTGCCGCGCAAAAAACCCGCGATCATCATCTCATCCAGATCCGGTGGAAGCGGCAGGATCGCAGAATACATGGTGGCCGGATCGGCGCCGAGAGCGACCGCTACATCCATCCGCGATTGCTTGCCTTCCTTGACCAGGCGCCGGTAATGCTCGGCGCCCTGCTTGTGCGTCTGCCAGTGCATCCCGGTAGTGCGCTCATCATAAACCTGCAGCCGATAACACCCGCAGTTGCGTTTCCCCGTATCCGGATTCTTCGAAAACACCATCGGAAGCGTGATAAAACGCCCTGCGTCCTCGGGCCAGCAATGCAGTATCGGATATTCCGCGAGTGAAAAGTTATCGCGGCGGATCACGTCCTTGCAGGGACCGCTCGACACCGATTTAGGAAAGAACGAGCCCATCTCGGCTAGCTTGGGCAGCATCTTCAGCTTGCCGATCAAGCCTTCGGGCATCCGCATTTCCAGGTACTCGGAAATTCTGCCCGCCACCTCTTCCACCGAATCCACCTGCAGCGCGATCTCCATCTTGCGGGCGCTCGCAAAGCTGTTAATCAGGACCGGAATGCGGCTGCCTTTAGGTTTTTCAAATAACAGCGCGGGTCCGCCGTGCTTGACGGCGCGATCGGCAAACTCGGTGATCTCTAAATAAGGATCGACGTCGAACGGAATTCTCCGCAGTTCTTTGCTCTTGTCGAGCGCGGCGATGAACTCGCGCAGGTCGCTATATGCCATAAGGGAAGTGGGGTGTCCAGGTTTTACTATGATGGAAAATCAGGTCTGATGACAAATCGAACAGCATTGGTTACCGGCGCAAGTCGCGGCATCGGGCGTGCATGCGCGCTGGCGCTGGCCGAAACCGGAGCGCGTGTGGCGGTGGCGGCGCGCAACATCGAGCAATTGGAATCGCTGGCTGGAGAGATCCGGTCCCGCAGCCGCGAAGCTTTCGTCGTGCCTATGGATCTTGGCGATGCCGAGTCCATCAAGGAAGCGATCGCGAAAACCGCCAAAGACTTCGGGCCGATCGCCGTTCTGGTTAACAACGCCGGCATCGCCAGGGACGGCTTGGCGATGCGCATGAAGAAGCCGGATTGGGATGTCGTGATCGCCACCAATCTGACCGGCGCGTTCATCGCGATTCAGCAAGTGCTTCCGGGCATGATGCGCGAGCGCTGGGGCCGGATCATCAATATTTCTTCGCTGGTGGGCGAGATGGGCAACGCCGGACAAGCGAACTACGCTGCATCTAAAGCCGGACTCATTGGGCTGACGAAGTCGATCGCGCAGGAAATGGGCAGTCGAAATATTACGGTGAACTCGGTCGCGCCCGGTTACGTCGAAACGGATATGACGCAGAGTCTTTCCGAAGAACTGAAACAAAAGATGCTCGACAATATTCCGCTGAAGCGCATGGGACGTCCCGACGATGTGGCCGCGGCGGTGCGCTTCCTGGCGAGTGAAGAAGCCGGCTACATCACCGGCCACGTGCTGGACGTCAACGGCGGGCTGTACATGTGAGCGCGGAAAAGAAAGGAATGAGCATGGACAAGTTCCGCGTGGGTCTCGTACAAATGAGCTGCGCGGTCGACCCCAACGAGAATCTGGAGAAAGCCCTGTGGCGGATTCGCGAGGCGGCGGCCCGCGGCGCCCAAATCGTCTGCCTGCAAGAACTTTTCCGCTCGCAATATTTTTGCCGCGAGGAGAATGCCGAGCTTTTTGCGCTGGCCGAGTCCATCCCCGGACCCACTACCGAAACGCTGGGACATCTGGCGGCTGAGCTCGGCGTGGTCATCATCGCTTCGCTCTTTGAGCGGCGAACCGCCGGCCTCTATCACAACACTGCGGTGGTGATCGGCGACGATGGCGAGATCGTGGGTCTTTATCGCAAGATGCACATCCCCGACGATCCGCTGTATTTTGAAAAGTTCTATTTCACCCCGGGCGATCTGGGTTTCGTGAATTTCGACACCTGCTTCGGACGCCTCGGTGTGCTGGTGTGCTGGGACCAATGGTATCCGGAAGCCGCGCGCCTCACTAGCATCGGCGGCGCCAATATCCTTTTCTATCCGACGGCCATCGGCTGGCATCCTGCCGAGAAGGCGCAGTACGGCCCCGCGCAGTTGGATGCTTGGCGCACAATCCAGCGCGCTCACGCCATCGCAAACGGGATCTACGTCGCGGCCGTCAATCGCGTGGGCTTTGAAGGGCCGGCGGATCGCGGCCTCGAGTTCTGGGGCTCTTCTTTCATCGCCGATCCGTTCGGACAGGTGATCGCCGAAGCGTCCTCGAGCGCCGAAGAGATCCTGGTGGCCGAATGCGATCCGCACCGCATGGAGGAAGTACGCCGCAATTGGCCCTTCCTGCGCGACCGCCGCGTGGATGCTTATGGTCCCATTCTGAAGCGATGGCTGGACTGAAGCCTTCGCGATTTGGATTCCGGATGCCCGCAGAATGGGAGCCTCATGAGGCTACCTGGCTGGCTTGGCCGCATGAGCCCACGGACTGGCCGGGAAAATTCGCGCCGATTCCTTGGATTTACGGCGATATCGTGCGCCGGCTCACCCGCGTCGAGAAGGTGCGTATTCTGGTCGAGGACGCATCACTGGAAAAGAGCGCCCGGCGCGTTCTCGCAAAATGCGGAGCCGACCTGGACGCGGTCGAATTCTTCCGCCACTCCACCAATCGAAGTTGGACTCGCGACTATTGCCCGATCTTCGTGCGCAACCCGCGGGGCGAAGTGGCCATCACCAACTGGATCTTCAACGGCTGGGCCAAGTACGACAACTGGAAGAACGACAATAAAATCCCGGCGTTTGTTGCCAAGCGCCTGAAGCTCCGTCAATTTGAGCCTGGTATCGTTCTCGAAGGCGGCAGCATCGATGTCAACGGCCGAGGCCTTCTGCTCTCCACCGAGGAATGCCTGTTGAGCGAAACGACCCAGGTTCGAAATCCGGGACTAGCGCGCGCGGAACTGGAACAATTCTTCGCGGATTACCTGGGAATCACCCGCACCATATGGCTCAAGAACGGAATCGCGGGCGACGACACCCACGGCCACATCGACGATCTGGCGCGCTTCACGGACGAGAACACGGTGGTCACGGTAGTCGAGGAAGATCGGGACGAGGCCAATTATGAGTCTCTACAACAGAATCTGGCGCTGCTCGAGCGCACCGGGCTCCGCGTGGTAACGCTCCCCATGCCTAAGCCGGTCTATTTCGCAGGACAACGATTGCCGGCCAGTTATGCGAACTTCTACATCGCCAACCGGCTGGTGCTGGTTCCGACCTTTAACGATCCCATGGATCGTGTCGCGCTTAATGTGCTGGCCGCGCTTTTCCCGGATCGCGAAGTGACCGGCATATATTGCGGAGATCTGGTGCTGGGCCTGGGAACGCTGCATTGTATGACTTTGCAGCAACCCATCCGGGGTTAAGTGACATGCGCACCCAGATTCGACGGAAATGACAGTTTTCGTGGACACGTTGGCTCTTCTTGGATCGTGATGAACTCGAGTCACCGCGCGGCAAACGTCGAATGGATTGCCGAACAAGTGCATGCCGCTGGAGTGGCGGCCGTTCTTTCAGCGGCGCGCAAGAAACTGAGCTTGGTGGACTGCGTGAGCTTTCAGATCATGCGCCAGCAGGGCGTGCGCTCGGCATTTTGCTTTGTGTGCCGCGTCGGCACTCCTGCCGACGCCCGGAATCAAGGCCTAGCGCATCTGAGGCGTGCGATCCTAAAATCGTTCTTTCTCGCTCCCCGTGCTATCATCCGCTTTCTCGTGCGCTTTCTCGACCTAGGCACCATCGCCGCTTATCTGATCGCGATCACGTGGTTCGGAGCGCGTTTTCGCAAGAGCCAGCGCAGCCTCAAGGATTATTTCCTGGGCGGCCACACCGCTCCCTGGTGGGCCATCGCGCTGTCTATCGTTTCAGCCGAGACAAGCACGCTCACCGTCATCGGCACCCCCGCCCTGTCCTTCGGTGGGAACTTCGAGTTTCTCCAGTTGGTCCTCGGGTACCTGCTGGCCCGGATCGTGATCTCGGTTCTGTTTCTTCCACACTATTTCCGGGGCGAAATGTACACCGCCTATGAATTAATGCGGCGACGGTTTGGAGAACGAATCCGCAGGCTCACCGCCGGGACCTTTCTGCTATTGCGCGCGCTGGCCGAGGGCGTACGGGTATTTGCAATCTCCATCGTTATTTCGATAATTCTGGGCACCGGGGAAGTCGCCTCCATCGCAGTAATAGTCTGCCTGACGCTTTTCTACACCTTCGAGGGCGGAATGACCGCCGTCATCTGGACCGACGTGGTGCAGATGTTCCTGTATGTCGCCGGCGCCGTGTTGAGTTTCTTCGTCATCCTGCATCAGATTCCGGGCGGGTGGCCGCATGTCGCTGAAGTGGCCCAGGCGGCGCATAAATTCCAGGTCTTCGATTTCCGATTCTCCTTCTCGGCCGAATTCTTCGCTCGCAACTATAGCTTCTGGGCGGGGTTGATCGGCGGCTGCTTTCTTACCACCGCCAGTCATGGCACCGAACAGTTACTGGTCCAAAGGCTGCTCGCCGCTAAGAACGAACGCCAAAGTCGAGCGGCGCTCTTCTCTAGTTGGGTGGTAATCTTCTTCCAGTTCGCACTATTCTTGTTTATCGGGCTCCTGCTGTACGTCCACTATTCCGATGCGCATCTCGCCACGCCCAAACCTCTCGAGTCGATCTATCCCGCCTTTATCTGGCAAAATTTGCCCGCGGGAGTGGCCGGCCTGGTGATCGCGGCCATTCTCGCTGCCGGCATGTCGAACCTCAGTGCCGCCTTGAACGCGCTGGCCTCCACTACAGTCATGGACTTTTACAAACCTTTACTGGAGGCGAGAAATGCCGAACGGCCTGAGTCTTATTTCCTTGGAATCGCTCGCTGGGCGACGGTTGTTTGGGGCGTCATCCTTTTCCTGATCGGCCTGGTGGCGCGAAACTGGGGATCGGTGCTCGAGGCCGGCCTGACGATCGCCTCTATTTTGTATGGATCGTTGCTGGGCGTCTTCCTGCTCGGTCTGCTCACCAGGCGTGTTCAGGAGAATTCGGCAATGATTGCTATGGTAGCCGGGCTGGCCGTCATGATTTATGTCAAACAGTGGACGCACATCGCCTTCAGCTGGTACGTTCTGATCGGGACCTCGGCGACGTTCCTCACCGGTTTAATCGCATCCTTAGTGTTAAAGGAATCTTCCAATGACCGAAAAATCGCCTGAAGCCGCTGGACGCTTCGATCTAAAGCGCGATCTGGGCGTTTGGAGCGCGGCCGCGATTGTGGTCGGGACCGTGATCGGCAGCGCGATCTTTATCGTGCCTCACGACATGGTCAACAATGTCGGCTCGCCGCTCATGGTATTCGCCGTCTGGATCTTCGGCGGGATGCTGTCGTTGTTCGGCGCCTTGAGCTATGCCGAATTAGCCGCTGCCCTTCCCGAGGCTGGTGGCGAGTATGTTTATCTTCGCGAAGCTTACGGTCCACTCTGGGGTTTCATTTACGGATGGACGCAAATGTGGGTTGCCAAGAGCGGCTCGATCGCAACCCTAGCTACCGGATTTTTCATTTATTTGGCCAACTTTCACCCGGAACTCGAAGGCGTTTGGATGGTAGTGCCACTGCCACTCGGCGAGGCCGGTTCCCCCCTCCAGATCCGATACGGCCAATTGCTGGCAATGGTCGTGATTGCCGTGCTGGCTACCATCAATTATTTTGGCGTCAAAGTGGGAGGCAATGTCCAGGTCGCCGTGACCCTCGTCAAAGTGGGGCTGATTGTCGCGATTATTGTGATCGGCCTGGGAACGGGACACGGGAACGTCGCCAATTACAGCACTTCCATCCCAGCGGCGGGCGGAATTACGGGCTTTTTTGCAGCCTTGGTGGCCGCACTATGGGCGTACGATGGCTGGAACAACGTCAGCATGGTGGCGTCCGAGGTTCAGAAGCCGCAGCGCACTCTTCCGTTGGCTTTGATTCTAGGGACGCTATCGGTGATCGCCCTTTATCTCCTGGCAAACCTTGCGTATTTCTACATATTATCGGCGAGCGCTGTGGGTTCCACGAATCGCGTAGCAGGCGAAGCAATGCGCCAAGTGCTGGGCGCGCCGGGCGCCAACGCCGTCAGCATCGCCGCCATGATCTCCATTTTCGCCGCGCTCAACGGCTCTATCCTGTCTGGCTCGCGAGTCCCATTTGCCATGGCTCGCGACCGGCTGTTCTTTCGCCGCGTCAGCTACGTCCATCCCCGGCATCGCACCCCGAGCGTGTCCATACTGGCACTAAGCGCTTGGGCCACCGTGCTGGTCCTCAGCGGACGGTACGATCAGCTCTACACGTACGTCATCTTCGCCAGCGTCATCCTCTATGGGATGGCAACCGCAGCCGTGATTGTCTTACGGTACAAGCGCCCCGACCTGCCACGACCGTATCGGACCTTGGGCTATCCCGTGGTTCCGGTTGTTTTCGTCCTTGGAATAACTTGCCTGGTGATCTCGACTCTATGGAAGTCCCCTCGCGAGTCGTTCATGGGACTCGGTCTGGTTGCGCTCGGCCTGCCGTTCTATTTCTATTGGAAACGGCGTGCCTGAATGGCCCTTTTGAGCTACTCCAGGAGGGCTAACCGACCGGTACCAAAATCGCGCTGTTCTGTTTTCCGAACAAACCGCTTGAAAAACTAAACAAAATGGAGTACAACCTTTATTACAAGATAAGTTTCTTATTAGTGTCTTGTTCGCTTTCCCGAACGAAAGCGGTTTTGATATCACAAAAACTCTCTGGGGAGGTCTTACACAGATGGACATCAACAAAATGTTGGCCGAATTAAGAAATGAGCGGGAGCAGATCGAAGAAGCAATCATGACATTGGAGCGATTAGCCAGGGGTCGCGGGCGCCGGCGTGGGCGTCCACCTGCCTGGATGTCCATGATCAAGCGCCGGGGCCGTCCACCGGGCAGCAAGAATCGCCCAAAAAACGAACCCAAGGGGTCGTCAGCGAAATCGGCAGCCGCCTAGAGCTATCTCTTACTTATAGAGCAGGTACTTCTCTCGCCTGCTGAGAAAAGAGGCGAGAGAATCCTCCATTTTCTGGACCGTCGCCCGAGGGTCCAAGTTTGCTTTGCCCGCCTCGATTACCTCGTGATTTCCGATTAAAAAACGATTCAGATCCCAAGGGATTCTACCAGGGTATAGCTTCTCCAGCGCATAACCGACCTCCAATCCAAAGCGTGTGCTATCGAACGAATTCCGGTCCGTTATGACGAACCGGACGCCTTCGATCATTTTTCCAGCGAAATTGGAAGAAGTCGGCCTAAAGCGTGTCGCGTAGACTCGAACGCCGGGAATATAGCGACTATTCAAAAACGAAGCCAACTCCGGACCTCGGATCCAATCTGCGCCGACTTGCTCGAAGGGAGCATCCGTGCCACGCCCGACTGAGTAGTTCTGGGAAGCCTCCAGCAGGGCGATGCCGGGGTAGAGGGTCGCGGCATTCAGGCTTCGCATGTTAGGAGAGGGATCTATCCAAGAAAGGCCGGTGGAGTCAAACCAGTCGCCTCGATTCCAGCCTTCGACCGGGATAACGTGCAGATCCAGGCCCAGATTCCGCTCACTATTGGCCATTTTTGCCAGTTCGCCAAACGTCATGCCGTGGCGCACGGGAATTTCGAAACAACCGACGAATGATTCCAGATCTGGGTCCAGCATCGGCCCTTCGACGTGCACTCCGGTGATCGGATTCGGCCGGTCAAGAACGAAAAATGGCAGATGTTTTTTCGAGGCTTCTTCCATGCTGTAGAGCAACGTGCAGGAATAGGTCCAGAATCGAGCGCCGACATCTCGAATATCGTAGACCAGGACATCCACGCCATTTAGCATTTCCGGAGTGAGGTGATGCTTGGACTGCTGATACAGGCTGAGAATCGGGAGGCCGCTGGCGGGATCTTTGCTGTTAGAAACAGTCGGTTGATCCTCTATTCCTTCCAGGCCGTGTTCAGGCGAAAACAGAGTGACTATCTTGACGCCGGCTGCGAGCATCAGATCGACATTGCGCTTCCCATCGCGGCTGAGACCGGTGTGGTTAGTGATCAGCCCGACGCGTTTCCCGCGCAGCGGAGCGAAATTGTCTTTCACCAGGACATCCAGCCCGGTAAGCACGGCCTTCTTTGGCTCGATTACGCGGTGCAGTCCCGGGCCGACGATGGTTTCGTTATAGCCGGTGAGCGCGACCTCGGGAGCAGCAATTCCGAACGAGGCGGCGGCAATGGTCGCGACCCGGCTGCGCATCGAACTGAGCGACTTCCCGCGATGCGGATGCACGACGTTGGTGAGCAGAATGACGTAGCTGCGGCTGACGGGATCCATCCACATCGAGGTGCCAGTGAATCCGGTGTGACCGAAAGAGCCAATCGGATAAAGGTCGCCGCGATTGCTAGAGTAGGGCGAGTCGATATCCCAGCCCAGGCCGCGCAGAATTGGCTGATCGGCAGGCGATTCCGGCGTGGTGAATTTTTCGACCGTAAGAGCGCTGAACAGCCGGGCGCCATTCCCCTCGCCGTGGTCGAGCAGCATCTGGGCGAATTTCGCCAGGTCGTCGGCGGTAGTAAACAGGCCGGCGTGTCCGGCGACCCCACCCATATAGCGCGAGGTATCGTCGTGCACGACGCCCCACAGCGGGCGTCCGGTGGTAGGGTCGATTTCCGTCGGCGCGATGCGCGGGCGAAGAGCGGCCGGAGGCTGGAACATGGAGTCCTTCATCCCCAGCGGCTCGAAAATGTTCGCGCGGGCAAAGTCAGAAAGCATCTGGCCGCTGAGCCGGTGCACAATCTCACCCATAAGAATGAAATTGATATCGCTATAAACGAATCGGACACCCGGCGGGCCGGCGGGCTTATCGATCAGGGCGCGGTGAATCCCTGTCTCATAGCCGCTCCAGGCGGGCTTCAGATCGAGATCGGGCCGGAGTCCGGAAAAGTGCGTCATCAAGTTGCGAATAGTGATCGGGCTATGGCCCTCCTGAAATTCCGGAAGGTATTTCGTCACCGGATCGTCGAGCCGGATCTTTCCTTGCTCGAAAAGCTTCATGATCGACGATGTAGTAGCGACCACTTTGGTAAGTGAAGCGGCGTCGAAGATGGTGTCGACGGTCATGGACTCGCGCGCCGGAATCAACGACCGTTCGCCATAGGCTTTGCGATAAACCACTTGGCCATCGTGCCCGATCAGGAGCACGGCTCCCGGGATCAGCCCGTCCTGGACCGCCTGATTGATCTGTTCATCCACTGCGGCGGCGCCGGGAAAGGTCGGCTGCGCCCAGAGGCAAGCCGCGCAAGCGAGCAGGAGCAGGATTTTCATTGCAGCTTTTTCGCGGTTTCGTCCAGAAGCTTAGCCAGATCGACGTCTTTTTGCGTGATGCCCTGCGCATCGTGAGTGGTGAGGTCGACTGTCACGCGATTATAGACGTTGAGCCACTCCGGATGGTGTTCCATCTTCTCGATGGCGAGCGCAGCAGTCGCCATGAAGCCGAAGGCGTGGATGAAGTCTGCGAATTTGTATTCCTTGTGCAGCTTGGCATTGACGACGCTCCATCCAGGGAGAGTGTCGAGCGCCTTCTTGAGTTCGGGGCCAGAGAATTTCCGCATAACACCATTATCCATCGGCGTTCCGCTAGTATCCGGATTTCCGCTAGATTAGTTTCGTGGACGGGGTTTTGGTTGTCGACAAGCCGGAGCGCATCACTTCTCACGATGTCGTGAATCGGGTGCGTAGGATGGCGGGCACTCGCCGGGTAGGTCATTTGGGCACGCTCGATCCGATGGCTACGGGAGTGCTGCCGCTGCTGATCGGCCGGGCCACGCGCTTGGCGCAATTCTTTTCTACGGGGGAGAAGAAATACGACGCGCGCATCCGCTTCGGATGGGCCACCGACACCTACGATCGCGACGGCAAGCCGATCTCGGAGCCAGTAACGCCGCGGTTCACTCGTGAAGAACTCGAAGCCGCGCTGGGGCCTTTCCGTGGAATTTTTCAGCAGACTCCGCCGGCCTTCTCGGCGAAGAAAATTGCAGGTACGCCGGCCTACCGTTTGGCGCGCAGACAAATCGCGGTGGAGCTGCGGCCAGTAGAAGTGCACGTGTTCGCGCTGGACTTGCTCGAATTTGAAGGCGACAGCGCGCGGGTGCTGGTGCATTGCTCGGCTGGAACGTACCTACGCAGCATCGCCCATGAAACGGGCCAGAGGCTGGGGTGCGGAGCTTTTCTCGAAGCTTTGCGTCGTACCAGTTCAGGCGAGTTCACCGAAGATCAAGCGCGCACGCTAGAACGATTGGGTAGTCTCGCGGCGGAGGGCACTTTCGACGAGGCGATCATTCCGGCGTCGCGATTGCTGCCTCACTTCCCGAACGCCACCGTGGATGCGCTCACGGTGACGCAGATCCGGCAGGGCAAGGACTTTCGGCTATCGCCATTTATCGATCGCGCGGGCGCCAAGCACGTCAAAGCGGTCAGTCAAGAAGGAGACTTGATCGCCATCGGCGAAGCGCGGCTGCCGCATTTGTATCATCCGATTCTGGTTCTGTAAGCAGTTTTGCGCAGGCTCACGCTAATGATCCTCCGTCGCCTCGAAGCTAGTGCCGAACCGGCCCCAGATACTTGTCGAGCCAGTCGAGGCACTCGCGAACGGCATCGGGACGAGGAAACGCGCCGTGCCCGCCCTCGTAAATCACGTGCTTTTTGTTGTTGTCCGGCGTGCCAAGGAAGCGGAAGAGCGGACGCTGCGACGACTCCAACGGGAAAGCGCCATCGTACCGTCCATTCAACATGAGCACCGGAATGGTCACGTGCGTTACGAAGTTGAACGGGTCAGCCTCCGGCAGATAGGGTACGGTGAGCTGGAGACCTCCAGATGATAGGATGGCCGCCTTAATTCGCTTCTCGACCGCCGGCAGGAGCGCCCCTTCAGTCCCGCCCAGGCTGTCGCCGAGGTAGGCCACCTTCGTGCCGTCGATGTCCTTTCGTCTCTCAAGGTAGTCGATCGATCGGCCCAAGTCTTTCGACCATGCGACTTCGTGGTCGCGAAAAAAGGCAGGCGGCTTCAAATCGGGTGCCAAGCCATCCCGCCGCTGATACATGCCCTTGTAAATCGGGACCATCAACGCCCGCCCGCTCTTCAAAAGGAAGTCGTAGGCATCCTCGACGCTTGACAGATCGAGCTTGTCGTCCAACAAGGCAAACCCGCCCGGAAAATACACAACCGTCTGGAACGGCGGAGACACGTTCTTGGGCAGAAAGAGATATGCTGTTACACGCTCCTGGCCGTATGCGGCATCGAAGGTCACCTTCGCTCTCGACCAGCCCTCCATGGTTACCGTTTCTTCCGCCTGCGCGTTGAGCTCAGCTTTGTCGTAGACGTACAGGGCGGTATAAGCCTTGAAGACATCATCGGAGACGGGCTTCTCTTTCCAGTAGTCGTGAATCGTGACCTCTACATGCGCCGCCGCGGTAGCAGTGGGTGGTGAGTCGAGTTTGACGCAGCGAAAACCGAAGTTTGCCCGGCGGTCCCACGGAGATTGGGCGTCCGTGAAATTGAACATGTAGTTCGGCTCGCTGAAGCCTCCGCCCAGGATTAATCTCTTGGCGCCCCTGGTCTGGTTCAAGCACCACTCCTTCACGTTGCCGGCCATGTCCGCTGTGCCGAATCCGCTCAGGGCACCCTCGCTTCCAACCGGCTGGGTTCCTTCGCGACGGAAATTACTTCCCGAAGTGATCAGGGGGGTATATTCCGACGACTGCGATGCAGCCGTCCAGTGATACGCTGTCGGAAGACTCTTGCCAGCGAACTCCGCGTACGCCGCTGCCTCGTACCAGCTTACTCCGGCGACCGGATATTTCTCGTGCCCTTTGAGATAGTCGCCCGCTTCCCACGTAGCGGGACCGGGATGTCCCGTCGCATCGCGAAAAAGAGCGACTGCCTCCTCCCAGCGAATCGTGCGCCCGTCTTTCAAAAAAGGCTGCTTCCAGAGGTCGCGCTTCTGGTAACCCCCAGCGTCGACGAACTTCTTGTACTCCTCGTTGGTGACCTCGTGCCGGTCGATGAGAAAATCGTCGATCTGGGTCGCTCGGGCTTGGCTCAGAGGGTACGCGAGGTGAATCCTGTCGCCCACGACGACAACCATCTCGGGAGGAACGCTCCCCTGTGGACGAAGCTTCAAATTCCAATCGAAGTCGGAATGAAACCCAGGTGGAAACACACCAGCGGGTTCGCCTATGAAAAACACAGGGGCGAATCCGGTCTTGACGATCCGCCAGACGTAGGAGTCCAGAGGTACGCGTACCTTCCCCAGAGGAGTCTTCCCGAGAGTCCGCCACGCATTTGGATCTCCCCGATAGGGTCGAAACGAAACGTCGGCACCGGAAGGTACACTCGTGACAGAGACTACTCCGGTCGCGCGTATCCAGAGCTTCTTGAGCGTCGGGTCCTTCGGGAGCGCTACGCGTGCGTTCCGCGTCAGTATCGCGGCTTTGACATACTCCCCCGCGTCGACCAGTCGCGTGATCTCGGGCGTCGCCGTCTCGCGTGCCCACCGCTCGCGTAACGACCCACGCCAGAGCCAACCCGCGAGGACGGCAATCAGAACGACCACGGCCCCGACGCCGATCCAGGCATTCCTTGATAGCCTCATCGGCCGCTCTGGCGCCAGCGAGGTTTCCAATGCTTTCAACTCTTGTTGGACCTGGTCGGCGCTTCCGTAACGATTCGCCGGGTCCTTTTCGAGCAGCTTCCCAACGATGGCCTTGAGTTTTCCGGGTACCGGGGTGTTGCCGAAGTCACGCGGCGGAGCGTGAAGGATCGCGTCACAAACAGCCATCGGTGAGCTTCCGGTAAAGGGACGTTCCGCAGTGACCATCTCGTAAAGAATCACCCCGAAAGAGAAGAGATCTGTCCTGTGATTGACCGGGAGTCCGCGCAGTTGCTCGGGCGACATGTATCCGACGGTGCCGGAGATCTCACCCTCTGCCGTGACTGTAGCGGTTCCAGAGCCCGAAGCCGGCATCTGCCATGCCAGACCGAAATCCAGCAGCTTTACTTGGCCTTCGCCAGTCAGCATGATGTTGGCAGGCTTCAGATCGCGATGGATCACGCCCGCGGCATGAGCCTTCGCCAGTGCGGCGGCAATCTCGATGGCATGGCCGAGAGCGCGCGCCAATGGTAATCCCTTGGACGGGATCGCTTGGGCGAGGGACTGGCCCTCCACATATTCCATCGCGATGAAATCGACACCAGGTCCAGATCCGATCTCGTACACCGTTACAATATTCGGGTGGTTCAGCGCCGACGCGGCGCGCGCTTCTCGCATCAGCCGCTGCCTGTACTCCGGATCGGCCAGGTGCTCGGGCGGCAGCACCTTCAGCGCCACCTCCCGATGCAGCCGCGTATCGTAGGCTCTGAAGACCACGCCCATGCCGCCTTCGCCCAGCCTGGCATCGATGCGGTAGTGCGCCACGGCATCGCCGGGAGAGAGTTCGGCGGTAACCGGGAGGAACGTTGTCGCTGGACTTTGCCAACTAGGCTCCTGGTTCCCCACAAGCAACCGCTCCACTTCGGCGCGCAGGTCCGTATCCCCCCCGCAGGCCGACTCCAAGAATCTAGGCCGTTCCGATTCTGGAGTCTCGAGCACCGCGCCGAACACTTCTCGGATCCGGGACCATCGTTGAGGCGTCATACCCGGGGTGCCGCGCTCAACTCCGATTTCATCCACCCTTTGGCCATGGCCCAGTCGAGCTTTACGGTGCGCGCTGCGATGCCCATGGCCTCCGCCGTTTCTTCTACCGATAGCCCGCCGAAATAGCGCAACTCCACGACGCGGGCCTGTCGCGGATCCAATTCGGCGAGACGCGCAAGCACCTCGTCCACCGCTAAGATTTGCTCGACCTGATCGGCGCCGGGACCCGATTGATAGATCTCTTCATTGAACGTGACCGGAATGCCGCGTTTCCCGGCTCGGCGCCGCCGGGCGTGATCCACGAGCAAGCGGCGCATCAGTTGGGCGGCCACTCCCAAGAATTGCGCACGGTTCTGCCAGTTGTCGCGGTTTTGGTCCACCAGGCGGAGGAAGGCTTCGTGTACAAGGGCCGTGGGTTGAAGGGTATGGCCCGGGCGCTCGGCTCGCATTTGATTGCGGGCTATGCGGCGCAGTTCCCGGTAAACCAGCGGCATCAGCCGGTCGAGCGCATCGCTTCGCCCAAGCCTGACCTCGGCCAGCAGCAGGGTAACCTCTCCGCGAGTCTCTGGCATATCCCGACCACCAATTCTAGCTGCTCTGATCTCTGTTTTTGATTATGCCGATTTTTGCCCCTATTTCTATGTTTTTTCGCGTTACGTTCAGGACCGCACAAGTTACGGCGCCAACGCGTTGTCTTGGGCGCAGCGACGACCTGCGTGTCCTTCGCGGTGTATACACCGTAAGACAAAGAAACTCAGGAGAGAAAAACATGTTCAAGAATTTGTCCGTTCCGACAGCGTTTGTTTTGTTTGGCTTCTACGGCGTGTCTGCCGCAGATGCCCAGGACCCACAGTGCTACACTGCTGCAAGCGTTCAGGGATCCTGGGCGGTCCTCGCCACTTATGGCGCTAACGTAGCATTAGCACTCGGGGAAAGGTATGTAGATGAAAGCGGCAACTTCACGGCAGTATTTGTCCTTAACGGGCCAACTGCTGGCTCGACAACTGGCGAAAGAACGATCACTACGGGCACCCAGACGGGATCTTATACGGTGAATTGTGACGGCACCGGTACAATCACCCGCACTCTCACGGCATCGAATGGTGTCACAACGACGCAGACGGATGACTTCATCATCACCGGGGCAACTGTGAAACACGGGCAGTTTATCGCCACTACAATTGCGGACGCCGTGAGGGTCCCCAGCGCTCTCGTCCCCGGTGGCATTTTTGTGACCCGTGTTCATACCCGCCTGCCAGACCGGCCAGGACCTACACAACCCTAGCCGCCCAGAGCGTCGAGAAAGTCCTGATGCAGCCAAGGCCGCCGATGCTCGCCGTGAGTACGTACGAGCAGCAAGATAGTCAACGTCTTTCGCCTCAGGACTTCGAACAACTGATCGATCTCATCCTGACGGGCACGAGGTGGGCGCGGATCAGGCGACAAACCACCAGTTGTCGGCGCGGCGGTCGGCGGACTTGCCATTGGCCTGCGCAGGCGACACTGTAGGCAGCCGTGCCTGGGATCACTCCCAGCCGCGTCGCTCCCGGCGTGAGTGTGGGCGAGTGGGAGGCGTTCTCGGTGCTCCCGATTGGATCTTCGATGGCTTTAGCGAGCCCGAAGTTTATGCTTGACCGTGCCTACTTCCCGTTTTAGCCGAGTATTACCCGACGCGGCGCCGATGAATGAAGCAAGTTTAATCCGGGCTCAGTAATTATTCCAGTGGGTTGTTCTATCATTCAAGTGTGCGGCGTCTGGCCATCCTCCTGATGCTTGGCGCGAGCCTTTTCACAGGGTTCGTGTGTGCGCAGGAGACCGAACTTTCGAAGAAGGACACTCCCAAGAGCGAGCCCAGCTACGACGACACATTCTCCGGACCGGTGGTGGAATTGTCAGCCACCAAGATCACCGTTTCGCGAAGCATCCTTGGTAAGCCAGCCGAGAAACACACGTTCTTGATCAAATCCGATACGCGCATCGAAGGCAGGCTGCGCGTGCGCGCAAAGGTTACGGTTGGATTCGTGACCAATGACGATGGCGATATCGCGCGCTTGATTGTGGTCCGCACGACGACGCCGAAACCACCGCAAGAAAAGAAATAGTCACTTCTTCTTCTTTCTCTTGACCGCCCAGCCTTCTTTCACCACCTGGCGCGCTCTTCCCAACGCCAGCGCGTCCTTCGGAACCGGATCGGTGATGACTGATCCAGCGCCGATATAGCTTTCATCCCCGATCTCGATCGGCGCGACCAAGGTTGAATTACTGCCGACGAAAACTTCTTTGCCGATCTTGGTGCGGTGCTTTTGTGCGCCATCATAATTGCAGGTGATAGTTCCGGCCCCGATGTTCGTCTTATCGCCGATTTCAGCGTCGCCCAGGTAGGTCAGATGACTGGCTTTGGCTCCGGCGCCAAGCTTCGTGTTTTTCAATTCGACGAAGTTGCCTATGTGCGCGCCCACTCCGACACGGTTGCCGGGCCGCAATCGCGCGAAGGGACCGATCTGCGCGTCGGCTTCCACTTCAGAATCCGTGATTGAAGTGAAGGGAGCAATCTGAACCCGATCGGCGAGCTTGGAATTGTGGATGATCGAGCAGGCGCCGATCCGGCAGTCCTCGCCGATCTCGGTCTTCCCCAGAATCTGCGTGAACGGGCCTACGATCGAGTCTGCGCCGATTCGCACCGCGCAGTCGATGGTGACCGTCTCCGGTTTCTCGATTGTCACGCCTTCCAGCATCAGCTCCTGCACTTTTCTCTCGCGGAAAATCTTGTCGACCGCCGCCAGCTCGACGCGCGTGTTGATTCCTAGCAGTTCCTGAGAATCCGGGATTTCGAATGCGGCCACCTTGTGCCCAGCGTGGTTGAGAATCTCGACGATGTCAGTCAGATAATATTCCCGCGCGGGATTATCGGTGCGGATTTCGGCGATGTGCTTCCACAGAAGATCCGCTCGGAAGCAGTAAATCCCGGAGTTGATCACAGGAATAGCGAGCTGCTGGGGCGTAGCGGCTTTCTGTTCGACAATGGCCTGGACTTCGCCATCCTTGCCCAGGACGACGCGGCCATAGCCGGTGGGATCTTCTAATTGCGTGGTAATCAGCGTCGCGGCTCGATCGCTGGCTGCCTGCCGATCTACCAATTCCTGCAAAGTAGCGCGCGAAAGCAAAGGGCCATCTCCATTGGCGACCACCACCAACCCGCCCTGCGTACCCAAAGCCTCGCGGCACATCATGAGCGCGTGTCCGGTACCCTTCTGCTCTTTTTGCTCGACAAACCGCACTCCGGAATGGCCCAGCGCAGCCTTCACCTGTTCGGCCTGACATCCCACCACCACGGTGATGTGCTCAGGCGGCGCGATGCCAGTGGCTGCATTCACGACATGCTCGACAAGCGTGAGCCCTCCAGCGCGATGCAGCACTTTGGCGCGTTTGGATTTCATGCGCGTGCCCAGACCGGCGGCCAGGATCACGATGTTGATCGGTGATTTCATTCGGCTTGTTTTCACAGGTGGCAGTTTATTTTTACCCAAGAATGCGGACCTTCCGGCGCGCGGCACGGCCCCTTCGAGCCAGCTCCATCGCGACGTCGGCAGTAGCCCGCGGATCGTGGCGTACGATCTCGCCTTCACCCAGCAGATCGGCGGCGACCACCTGCAGTCCCATACCGGCCAGCCGGTCAACATCGTTGACCACCGACTGCGCCTCTTCGGCGGCGTATTTTCTCCGCTGCCGTGCGCTGATCGAGCGCGTGTTCACGACCACCACATCGAACAGGTTGAATCCCGCGTGCCGATTGATGGCGGCGACATGATCGGAGGCGAGGAATCCGATGGTCTCGCCAGGCTGCCACATGAGGTTGACGAAATAGGCCCGCAGAGCGTGGCTGCGGCGAATGGCTTCCGGAATCCCTTTTACCAGCACATTGGGGATTACGCTGGTGAACAGCGACCCCGGGCCAAAGGTGATTACGTCGGCCTGCTCAATGGCCTCCAGCGTTTCGGGCAGCGGCTTGCACACGCGCGGCCGCGTTCGAATCCGTTTGATGCGCGAACGGCTCTTGCTGATCCTGGTTTCGCCGGCGATGACGCGTCCATTTTCCAGCTCCGCCTCCAGCATCACATTGGCGGCGGTGGAAGGATAGATGCGGCCCAGGCTGGCCAGCACTTCCGACGATAGCTTCACGGCGCGGGCGAAATCGCCGGTCAGATTCGTGAGCGCCGTCAGGAACAGGTTGCCGAAGCTGTGCCCCTTCAGGCCGCGACCGTCGGTGAAACGGTACTGGAACAGTTTCGAGAGCAGGGCTTCGTCCTCTGAAAGAGCAACCATGCAGTTGCGGATGTCACCAGGCGGCAGTACATCGAATTCGCGGCGCAAGCGGCCGGAACTTCCTCCGTCGTCGGTGACGGTGACAACCGCGGTGATATCGACTTCCCGCTGGGGGTGAGCGTAGCGCTTCAGCCCGTGGAGGAGTGTCGAGAGCCCGGTTCCTCCGCCGATGGCTACAATGCGAAGCGGATCCATTGTTTATAGGATCGCAGGTTCTTCGCGGGCGGTGGCGACTACTTTGGTTTTAATGCCGGGATGACACCGATTGCGAGCAATGACGTGGATACAGCTAGCAGCACTAACCACGCGGTCCGGATTGTGCTGGCCGGGAACAAGTCCTCATGCAAGCGCTTCAATTCGAAGAAGCGGAGCCGGCTCTCAATGAGTGGAATCCGCTTTTCTGGTGCCAACACTCTGTTCACTTGGACAGCCATACGCACGAATAACAAGGAAGCGATCAATTGGCCAGCGACGCCGATTGCCCAAAGATACTTCACCGCATTACTGAGGTTGCTCACTTGGTTCTTCCTAAAGTTCAAAACAGTCCGCGACCCCGCAGCCCTCGATGGTGGTGGCAGATGCCTCAGCTTGCGATGTACGCGAACAGGCTCAAGAGGATCGCTGCCACCCCGAGGGCCGCCAGCCACGGCTGTCTCGGAAGGTTCTCGTAGGCCGTTTGATGCCGCGCGTTGATTGGGTATTGGGAACGGAGTGAGTCGGAGAAGTTTTGTATTGCGTCCATGAGCCTAGCCAAGAGGCGTGGAACCAGGCCCAGGACAATAAACACGCCGCCAATTATCATCGCCATTACGAGGTTCTCAGGATGCATCTCCATGATCATAGCTTTATGGTTCCGACCAATTCAAGACAGTCCACCGCCCCGCAGCGCTGCGTGCGCCTACCGAGGGCAAGCCTCTTCGTGGTCGGATTCGCTCAGGCGGCGGGTTGGTCGTCCTCTTCGTAGGCAGAGACAGATTCCAGGTCTTCGGCTTCAAAGACCTGATCGCAATCCAGACAGCGCACGTAATCTACGCCGTCTCGCCTCGCCAGAATCTCGGTACGACTATGCTTGCAGGGCTGCATAAAAGTGGCAGATTAAACCCATTCTAAGCAGACTGAGCGTCTTGTCAAGCCCCCCTTTGCCCTAGGTGGCCGGTTTCGGTCCCAAGGATGCGGTCCTAGGAGGCTCCGAGTACCATAAGAGATGCTCCCAGGTCGCGCTTCCACCCCAGCCACTGCCCGCTACGCCGCGCGTTTCCCCACCCACCAAGACGTGGGTTTTTATCGTGACGCACAGTCGCTTACCATTTCTAACATCGGCATCGGCACCTATCTCGGCGAGTTGGATCAGACTACCGACCAAGGCTACGCCGAAGCCGTGGGGAAGGCGCTCTCGGCAGGCGTAAATTTCATCGACACGTCACTTAACTACCGGAACCAGCGCTCGGAGCGATCCATCGGAACCGCATTGCGGCAAGCGGTGGAGGCCGGAGACGTCCAACGCGACGAGGTCGTGATTTGTACCAAGGCGGGTTATCTGGTCCCCGACGCGGTTCCGAAAGGCGTCATCACCGCTCGTGACGTGGTCGGCGGAATGCATTCGATGGCTCCGGCCTTCCTCGCCGACCAGTTGGGCCGAAGCCGTCACAACCTCGGAATCGAAACGATCGAGGTGTTCTATCTCCACAATCCGGAAACCCAGTTGAGTTACGTCGGCCAGGACGAATTCTACTCGCGGATTCATCAGGCGTTCATTTTTCTGGAAGAGGCTGTGGAGCAAGGCGGGATTCAATTCTACGGAGCGGCCACCTGGGAAGGGTTCCGGCGGCCACCGGAGTCGCCCGAAAGGCTGTCCCTCAACCGGTTAGCAGATATCGCGCGGGAAGCTGGCGGCGACGGTCATCATTTCCGGTTCATCCAGTTGCCGGTGAACCTGGCGATGCCGGAGGCGTTCGGCAATCGCGTGGATGGCGAGAGCGTGCTGAGCTTGGCTGCAGGGCTCGGGATCACGGCGGTGGCGAGCGCAAGCCTGCTGCAGGCCCGGCTGGCGCGTAACTTACCCAGCGAGATTCGCAATCGGCTTCCGGGCGCGCGAACCGACGCCCAATGCGCCATCCAGTTCGCCCGGTCCACTCCCGGAATCACCGTGGCGCTGGTAGGCATGAGCAACCCAACTCATGTGCGCGAGAACCTGGATCTGGCAAAAATCCCACCGGCAGCCGAAGACCAGTATTTGGGTTTGTATAAGAGCTAGACGACGGCTCCCCTCGATTTCATTCCAACATCGATTTGTTCTTTGTTTGTAACAGATCCATGCTAGAATGTTCTCGGTGGTTACGGACTTCGAAAAAATACGCGTCGAACGGTTCAAATAAGCTACGGAGGACAAGCTGCGTGATGTCCGTTGTCCGGACCACCACCAACCTCCTCGTCTCCGCTTCCATGGAACTTCGCTGCGCGATATCACCATTTCGCTCAGCGGCTGTTGTCCCAAGCTGATGGAGATTGCCAATGCCAGAATCGGCTCGCCCTGGTTGGGTAACGGGTTGAGTAAGGGGTTGGGTGAGGCCGGCTCCGCCAAAGCTTCTTAGCGCATTTTGCCGGATCGAAACATCGCCGCGCCAGGCGTCGCGCAGCTAACCTCGCGCAGCTAACCTCGCCCTGCTAACTATTGCCGCGCTACTTCGTCTGAACACTCGCGAGAACGTCGCCGTATCCCTGACAGTTTAGGAGGCAGGATATGACTCATGTGTGGAGTCTCAGCCGGAGGTGTGTCTTCGTAGTTTTCTTTGCGCCGCTGCTTTTGGCGGCCCAGGAAAAAAGGGAGTGGGACCAGCATTATCAGGATGGCGCCAAGGCCCTTGCGGCCGGCCATTATGACGAAGCCGTCGATTCTCTGACGGCCGCGCTCCAGGACGCGCAAGCTTTTCCGCCAATGGATCTGCGCCGTTCCCACGCCGCGCATTTGCTCGCAAATTCCTACGAGCTCCAAGGGAAGTTCGATCGCGCCGAAGCGCTATATCTCGAAGCGAAGAGCATCCGCGAGGCGAATGGAGACGCGGGACGTAAGCTGCTGGGCATTACTCTCGATGCACTCGCTCAGCTCTACTTCGTGAAAGAGCGCTGGAAAGATGCCGAAGAGCTCGAGCGCCAAGTGATCGAGCTGTGCCGCCAGTCCCGCGGTGAACTCGATCCCTTCACGCTAACTGCCAATCGGCACTTGGCCGAAATTTACTCCACCGAGGGAAGGTTAACGGAAGCTGAACCTATCTTGCTAAAGGTGATCGAAGCTGCTCGCCAGGACGCCACCGCTGGGCCACAACTTCTGCCGCTCGCTCTCCGGGATCAAGCTTTCATCATCGTCGCAAGAGGACAATACCGCCAGGCTGAGCCACTATTGAAGGAAGCTCTGGATTTGAGCCGCAAGCTCGGAGAGGAGCGTTCCGAAACAGCGGATAGCCTGTTGGCGCTGGCGCTGCTATATCGAACCGAGGGCGAGAACGCGCGCGCCGAACCCTTGCTCAGGAAGGCCGCCGGCATTTACGAGAAGTACAATGATCCGTGTCTTGCCCACGCACTGCAAGAATTGGGATTGATTGCCATCACGGAAGGAAAATACGCGGTCGCCAAGCAGAATATTCTTCGAAGTATTTCCATCTATCAGAACTTTCTGGGCCCTGATAGTATCAATGTCGCCTATGCTCAAGTTGGGCTGGCGGAGGCCTACCTGGGCGAGCGGAATTACGCTGAGGCGCAGTCGGTCATTCAGCATGCCCTGGCGAAAGAACGTACGGTTCTGAGTGATTCGCACGCCGAACTGGCCAGAGCGTACTTGACCGCTGCGCGGGTGAGCGAGGCGCAACGGCTCGGTCCCCAGGCGGCCGCTCACTATCGGCAAGCGCTGGATATTTACCGGCGAACAACCACCAGCGATAACCCTGGGCGGGTGATGGCCGAGCAGCAATATCAGCGATTCTCCAAATCGTTTCGGAAATGACGCCACGAAAAGCCTCGGCAACTAATCACGCGCGCGCGCCAGGATGCGGCGGATGCCTTCTTGAAAAATCTCAGGCGGGGTAAGGAGGCTCGCCACCAGAAACGCTTCGCTCTCGAAATCGAAGAAGAAACCGGGTTGGATCAGCACGTGATCTTCGCCCAATAGAGTGAGCACCCAGTCTTCCTCGGTGTGGATGCGCGGCGCCTGGATCACCGCATACCAGCCTCCCTCGGGCTCGAGCACCCGCCACGGCGAATCGGGGACAATTTGGCTTTTGAGATAGGCGAGGTTTCCGCGCACGCGCTGTAGGATCTGCCCCTGCATGCTTTCGCGCAGAGCTAGAAGCGGTGCGGCCGCCCACTGCACGGGAGTCCCGACCGAAAGGTAGGTGTCGGCGATCAGTTCCAGGCGTTCGTGAGCCTCCTGACGAGCTTGCGCCGGTCCGCTCGCCGCGATCCAGCCCAGTTTGAGTTGGGGCAGGCCGACCAGCTTGGAAAGCCCACTCAAGGAGAATGTCAGAACTTCATCGAGGTTCACAAGCGATGACACACGCCGCGCGTCCTCGGCCAGCGCATAGTCGGAGAAGACCTCGTCCGAGAGAATCGCCAGATCATGACGTCGGCACAGGCTGGTTAGTTCCGAAAGTTCCGATTTCTTTAGATAAGAGCCAGTCGGATTGTTGGGATTCACCACCACGATGGCGCGAGTGCGAGGAGTGATTTTGCGCCCGAGAGCATCAAAGTCGGTTTCCCATCCCGCGTGATAGACCAGCGGATATTCGACCACGCGAACCGACTCGAGCGCGGCGAGGAAATCAAACAACGGATAGGATGGGCGAGGGACCAGGATCTCGTCGCCCGGGTCGGCCAGCAGCTTGAACAGCAGCGCGTAGGCTTCGCTGGTGCTCGCGGTGAGGAGAATGCGCTCGGCATCCACTATTCCGCCGTAGTATCCGGACACCGCCGATCGCGCCGCTAATATGCCCGCTGGCGCCGGTTCATAACATAGCGATCGGGGATCGGCCAGCGCATTGAGGATATGATCTACCGGATAACTGAATCCTGCACTGGTTGGATTCGACTCGGTGAGATCGAGAATTGAGGCACCCGAGGCTCGCTTCTGGGCGAGCAACCTGGACAGCGGATTCGCCGGAATGCCCCAGTTGAGCCGCGAGGAGAACATAACGCGAGTCTACTTCAGGTGGTACAACAGAACAACGGCACTGGCTGCCGCTGGCAAAGTAGCAACTCTCGACCCAAAGGCTTATGCGCTTTTCTGCGAGTCCGACTTGAGGACTGCATCGCCAACGAGGAAGAGCACGCGGCGCTCGCTGCATTATCCGCTGCCGGACCGGCCCTGTGCAAGCGCAACTCGAAATTTCCGGATCACTCTTCCAACGGCGCAGGACTACGGCAGATGAGATCGTTATCCAAGCGGACAAATACCGGATACAGGCACGAGAGTTGCTCGAAGGCCGCGGGCCGTGAAGTTTAATCGATGAGGGAGAGCAAGGACGCCAGACGAACTGAATGATACTGAAGCGCACGTCTAACCACTCTGAATTGCCAACACCCCATCGATGTGACTTAGCCCGAATGGATCTGAGCGGCCCAACCCCGCATGTTGCGTTCTCGCGATAATCGTCAGTTATGGACAGTTCAAACGCCGGTTAAGGTGAAGCGCATCTGAAGGAGACGGGCAGGACTCACGCGCGCCTTTGGAGACAGAGTGCATGGACCTTGTTAGCGGCCCAGATTGCGGTCCTAACTCTAGAGGCAACTCCGGTGTAAGTGTTTGAATACTCTACGGATGCCAGACATGATACTCTGTAATACTTGGTGCAGCGTTACCACGAAGGGGCCTGGTTGCCCACCACTCTGGAAAATAGAGAAGAAAAGGAGTATAATTCCATTACGATGTCTACCACGGTTAAGAACCAAATTCGGCGAGAGGTGCTTCAGTACCTCAAGGGCCAAACTGCACCCGTGAAGATAAACAACATGGCTGAGGAACTGCGGCAGGAGGGCAAGTTGAGCGGAGTACGAGACTCCGACGTGCGCGCTGTCGTCCAGCCCATGATCGTGACGGGCAAAATCAGCTACACTCCAAACCTCAAGATCAAGCTTGGGTAAAGAGATTCCCGAAACATCTCACCGGTTCACTCCCGAACCAGTAACTGACCACCGGAGCCCCGCTCAGCGAGATCGGGACCGGATTCTATACTCAGGGGCCTTCGCCCGCCTGGCCGAGATCACGCAGGTCGTATCACCGGAGAAGGGTTATGTCTTTCATAACAGATTGACACACTCCTTGAAAGTGGCGCAGATCGCGAGAAGAATTGCTGAGGGCTTGAATAGAGACCAGCCTAACGAGGTCAAGAAGCTTGGTGGTCTTGATCCCGATGCGACTGAGGCTGCGGGACTCGGCCACGATCTCGGCCATCCACCCTTCGGTCATGTCGCTGAGGAGGAGTTGAACAGATTAGTTCGCAAACATCGCATCCGCGACGGTTACGAGGGCAACGCCCAAGCCTTCCGTATCGTCACGCGTCTCGCGGACAGCGACGCACATGATAAGTATGACCGAGCGATTGCCGGATTGAATCTAACGAGAATGACGCTCGATGGAATACTGAAATATCCTTGGGCTTCCGGCGATCATAATAATCCGAAGAAATGGGGTTACTATCGAACGGAGAGTAAGGTTTTCGAGTGGGTGCGAAGGGGCCGACTCATACGCCAGCGTAGCGCCATCGCTGAGATCATGGACTGGGCGGATGACATTACGTTCGCGATTCACGATCTCTTAGACTTCTACCGTGCCGGGAAGATACCGATCGATAAGTGTAAAGGTAACGAGAGTAGGGAGCGCGAGCGTTTGATTAAGGGAATGTTCAAACGCAAACCAGAGTGGCGCGCGGAACGCTCCAAATATGTAGAAGCCCTCCAATCGATCCTCGACGAATTTCCCTTCGCAGCCCACGAACGCTATAAGGATGCTGCAGAGGATCGAGCCAGACTCTATGCTTTCTCAACTGCCATGATCCGGAATTTCGTCGGCTCCTGCCGACTTCGCTCCCGTGCAAGCGCCACGAGAGTACATATCGAAGCTGATGCGAAGCGCATAGTGGAAGTGCTTAAACAATTCATTTGGGAATACATTATAGAGAACCCCGAACTAGCAGTACCTCAGAACGGTCAACGGGCTGCCGTTCGAGGTGTGTTTACTCAGCTCTTGGAAGCTTCCAACGATAAGAAGTATTACATCTTCCCGTCAGCCTTCCAAGAAGTTATCGCGAAGGCATCGAACAAAAGAGACCGCGTCCGCATCGTGGCTGATTGCATCGCCAGTATGACGGAGAGAGAGATTATGTACTTTCACCGTTGTTTACAAGGTCTTGGAATATAGATCCCCGTTGACTCTTTTAGTCGAGTACACAAAAATAGGACCAGCCCCCCGATTGCTCTTGTCTCACGCACCTGAACGATTGCACCCGACCCCTCTTCAACAAAAAATATTCGATGATCTCAAACGAAAACTCTCCGACGATCCCCCGCGATTTCCAAGCTATCGAGAATTCAGCCTTTTAACGAACACGTTTCTAAGCTACTGGCAAGCCGCGCGCGGGTCGACCCGTCATTATTACTCCTTTCGTTGGGCGGACTCGCCGCCTCGGCGGATTATCCGCCCGGCCGTGAATCCATTCCAAATGTCAAGATTAGATTGTCGTGAACTAGACTACCTCGTTAGTGTTGTTCTTTGTTCTGTCGAGATTCTCGGGATAGCGGCAATGTAAGCCGATGTTTAGAAAGGGGCTATGGGTTGAAAGGTGGTACAACAGAACAATGAGACAACTTCAGAGTTTGGTCGCTCTCGCTTTATTTTGCATCGGCGCGGCCGTTAACCTGCATGCGCAATCTGCCCCCAAGACTGCCGGTTTTCGCGATATGTTCCTCGAGCAGTTAAAGGACGTCGAAACCAAGGTGACCGGCTTGGTCGAAGCCATGCCGGAAGAGAAATACAGCTGGCGGCCCGAGGAAGGTGTCCGGTCTGTCAAGGAAGTCTTCCTGCACATCGCCTTCGCGAATTACTTCTTGCCGAGTTTCATCGGCGCCAAGCCGCCCGCTGGAATCAGCCCGGCCATGGAGAAAGCCCCCGTCGATAAAGCGAAGGTCCTCGAGACAGTGAAAAGCTCTTTCGCGCACATCCGCCAGGTGGTCACCAATCTCCCCGATGCCGATCTGGACAAGCAGACCAAGTTCTTCGGGCAGGAAATGACCTACCGGGAAATGTTATTCTTCACGGCCAACCACATGCATGAGCATCTGGGCCAATCGATTGCCTATGCGCGCACCAATCACGTGACGCCGCCGTGGTCAAAGAAAAGCGACTAGCTGTCCAACGAAATAAGTATCTACGACGCGTCAGTTCTTGTTCTTGGGTATGTTCGTTTTTTGACGGCCGGGATTGCGCTGTGAACCACTGCGACTCTTGCCGCGGTTGCCTTTCTTGGAGGAACCTCGGCTATTCTTCGTGCTGGCGAATGCGGACGATGTTGTGTCCATCAGTGTCGCGCCCATCAGTAAGGTCAATGCAAGGAAACTGGAGAGAATTGTCTTCATACACTAGCAGTGCACGCCGGAGGCAAAAGTTCGCAGTAAAATAACAATGGAATCCTCCATATGACAGGAACCACCCAGGCCCCTCCGGAAGCCGCGGTCGAATCGATACCGCCCGTTCCCCTAACTCTCGAAGGCGCGAGCGTATTGCATCAGATGATGCGGGTACGCTGGACGGCGTGGAAGGCATTACCTGCCGCGGAACGCTCCGAAATCGCTAGGGAAGCCGCGGGCGTCCTCCAGGGAATGGAGAAAAATGTGGGCGGGCAGAGCGCGGCGTTCTCCTTACTCGGACACAAAGGCGATCTGATCCTGGTGCACTTTCGCCGCTCATTCGACGAGTTGAACCAGGTGGAGCGGCAGCTCGCGCAGCTTAGGCTGGCCGATTTCCTGGAACCCGCCACATCTTATCTATCGGTGGTGGAGCTGGGACTGTACGATTCGAGCTTACAGACCTACAATTCGCTCGCCGCCCGCGGTATCGCGCCCTTCTCGCCGGAATGGAAAGCCGAGATCGAAGAGGTGTTGGCCCGCCAGCGTGAGGCCATGCATCCACGCCTCTATCCCGACATGCCGCCTCACAAGTACATCTGCTTTTACCCCATGGACCGCAAGCGCGGCGAAGCGAAGAACTGGTATAGCCTGCCCATGGCCGAGCGCAAGCGGCAGATGCATGACCACGGAATGATCGGACGCCGCTATGCCGGCGAGGTTAAGCAGATCATTTCCGGTTCCATCGGATTCGACGATTGGGAATGGGGAGTGGACCTCTTTGCCGACGATCCGCTGGTATTCAAAAAGCTCATCTACGAAATGCGCTTCGATGAAGTCAGCGCGGTCTATGCGCTCTTTGGTTCCTTCTACGTCGGTATCAAGTGCCCGGCCGCCGATCTGGCCCAGTGGCTCGGCATCTGATTCTGCGGGGCGGTCCGGCGCAGAAGAAGGCGTCCGCCCACACCGATTTAGTCTAGCCAGGCACAAGCGATAATTGGATGGATGTCTCTACTCAGTATCTGCCAGTGGATACAGAACACGGAGTTCAGCACATCCCTGCGGGAATCGACCTATATCTTCCCTATCATCGAGACGACACACGTGCTGGGGCTGTCGCTCTCGGTGGGACTGCTGTTCGTCTCCGACTTGCGCCTGATGGGGGTGGTGATGCGGCGCCGGCCGGCATCGGAAGTTTTCCAGCAGATCGCGCCCTGGATGCTGGCGGGGTTCGCCATCATGTTTGCCTCCGGCGCTCTTCTGTTCTGGTCACAAGCGTTAAAGGCATACAACAGCATCTTCTTTCGGATCAAGGTCTGTCTTCTGATTCTGGCGGGAGTCAATGCGATCGTGTATCACTTGACCATCTATCGCCGGATGGGCGAATGGGAGAACAAGCTGGTCCCACCCTCGCAGGCGCGGTTGGCAGGGTGGCTGTCGCTGATCATCTGGGCGGGGATCATTGCCGCGGGCAGAACGATGGCATATACATTGAACTAACCAATGGCAGCGCTCTTTCCATTCTTTCAATGGTGCGACAGCTCGTGGGCCGGAACTACGATACGGAATTCAGCATTCTTATTTCCAATCATCGAGACGTTCCATCTATTCGCGCTCACTATATTGCTGGGAACGACGATTATTCTGAGCTTGCGCCTGTTCGGAGTCATGTTCCAACACCAGCCTTTCGGGGAACTCGCGAGCAACCTCCAGCCTTGGAATTTGTGGAGCCTGGCGGTAATGCTGGTCACCGGCAGCCTGCTGTTTTCATCGGAAGCGGTGAAATGCTACGGCAATGATTCGTTTCGTGCCAAGATGGTGTTCCTATTTGCGGCTCTGTTGTTTCGATTCGCCTTTTATCCCAAACTGACTCAGAGTCGGGGCAAGCTGGCGGCAGGACTCTCGCTGGCGCTGTGGTTTTCAGTGGGACTGGCGGGGCGAGCGATTGGATTTCTGGGATAGGAACATCACTTCAAGCGCCTGCCTGCTCGACCTCCTGATGCGTTGGAAAGCCGGGCTCAGCTTTCACTTCTTCCATCTGGCGGACGTGCCGCTCACAGTGCGCCGAAAGTAGCAGCAGCCACTGGTAGGAATCGAGCAGCCCCAGCATGGGGTGCGGGAAGAAATGCTTGCGCAGATCGGCCTGCGTCACTGCGCTGAACCGCACGCTGCGCTCGCGGGTGGCTTCAAATCGACGCATCAGGTCTTCGAAGTCCGGCCAGCGGCCTTGCGGCATGAATTCCGCCGGACCCTGCACCCGCCGCTCCCGCGCCGGCACCTTTTCCAGAATGATCTTCTCTTTTCCCCGAACCTCATTCTGTCGCTCCGGCTCCGGCGGAGACTGCAAAGTCTGGTGAATATTGCGTAGCACGAAGCTCTCGACCACCGTGACGTGCTCGATGCAATCGGCGATCGACCAGCGATCTTGCGCGGGCCGAAAGCTGCGCTGCTCCTCTGACAAACCCTCCACCGTCAGCACCAGCCTCTCGCGGCTCTGCGCCAGTTGCTCCACTACCAGCTCACGTTCCGTCGCTTCCACTCTTGGCCTCCACGATACGAAT
>Ga0073928_10000823_pt1 | contig 65494 bp, 53 predicted proteins | sample PaiPotPPA55metaG_FD_76969 | JGI IMG/M metagenome (GOLD analysis project Ga0073928, IMG submission 76969) | Iron sulfur acid spring bacterial and archeal communities from Banff, Canada, to study Microbial Dark Matter (Phase II) - Paint Pots PPA... ... | reverse complement strand
TCCGATTGCGCCGACGGCGAAAAGACAGATTCAGAACCGCTCATTCGTTGGATAAAGGCAATGAGGGCTGAGCTGCGAGCGCAAAAGTAAGTTCTGGGCGGACGGCTCAGCGATCTACCTCCTACAGCTTATTCGCCTCACTTGCTTTCTTGCAACTGAGCAGTTATTCCGTCGCAGTAGGCGTCGGAGCCGTCTTGTGGGCTGTGGTTTCGGTCAGCCATTTAGGTGGGTCGAGCCGGACCGTTGGCGACCTGGATATACCTGGATATAACGGAGTTAAAAGTCAGATGTGAGCTGCGGAAAACAAGTGAGCGCTCATACCAAAGTATAATTGCGCCGATTTTGGCGACGATGCTAGATTTCCGCTATGGCTCCTCTGGAGAAGACGAAAATGGTTGCAATTGTTGACGACGACGATTTGATTCGCGGCGCGCTACAGGGCCTGCTGAAGGCGGTTGGCTTGCCGGCACAGGCGTTTGCGTCGGCGGAGGAATTCTTGAGGTCCGGCCAGCAGCGCCAAGCGGGATGCTTAATCGCCGATATCCGTATGTCGGGAATGTCGGGTCTCGAACTGCAAGCGCAGCTGAACGCGGAAAAGTGCAGGATTCCGATTATTTTCATCACAGCGCATGGCGACGAAAAAATGCGGATGCAGGCGCTGAGGGCAGGTGCTGTGGAGTTTATGGCCAAACCGTTTAACGACGAAGTGCTGCTGGATAGTGTTCGGGCCGCTCTGGAGAGTTGAGCCTGTTGGTAGAAGCGTGCGGTGGGATACGCAAGGAGGTTCTCGTGGCCGCTGTCGCAACATTTGGACTCGTCGATCAGGATCGGAGTCCGCGCAGATTCGAACAGATTATAGGCAACAGCGCGGCTTTGGAAGCGGTGTTAAAGCAAGTTCAGCAGGTTGCGCCCACCGATTCTTCCGTTCTTATTCAAGGAGAAACCGGCACGGGCAAGGAGTTGATCGCACGCGCGATTCATAATTTGAGCGCGCGGTGCGGACGGCCATTTGTAAAATTGAATTGTGCCGCAATTCCGTTCGACCTGCTGGAGAGCGAACTGTTTGGTCACGAGCGAGGCGCTTTCACCGGCGCCATAGCACAAAAGATTGGCCGGTTCGAATTGGCCGATAAAGGAACCTTGTTTCTGGACGAGGTGGGAGATATTCCGCCGGCGTTGCAACCGAAACTGCTGCGCGTCCTGCAAGAACAGGAGTTCGAGCGCTTAGGCAGCACCCGGACTCATCAAGTGGATGTTCGGCTGGTTGCCGCGACTAACCGAAATTTGGCAGCGATGGCGAAGCGTAACGAATTTCGAAGCGATCTCTACTACCGCCTGAATGTGTTTCCCGTTTCGCTGCCACCGTTACGGGCGCGTCGCGAAGATATTCCGGCGTTGGTGGAGCACTTTGTGGCGATCTATACCCATCGGATGGGTAAACAAATCGACCAGGTTTCCCCAGAAACTATGTCCGAACTTACGTCGTACCCGTGGCCTGGGAACATTCGCGAGCTGCAGAATTTTATCGAGCGCAGTGTGATTCTTACCTCGGGAAATGTCCTGCGACCTCCGCTGTCGACGCTGGAGAGTCCCGCGGAGCTGGAGTGCCAGGCTGTGACGCTGGAAGAAGCGGAAAGAGATCACATACTCAAGACGCTTGAGCAGACGCGTTGGGTAGTTGCCGGTCCCAGCGGGGCCGCCGCACGACTGGGAATCAAGAGATCTACGCTTTATTTCCGCATGCAAAAGCTGGGCATTTCACGTCCCAACCGGGATGCGCTTCCCGCATAGCAGAGTTGAAGACAGAATGTGAAGTTGTTTAAAACGAAAGACCTGGTACTTCTGAAATTTCAAAATCAATTTTTTTGAGCTGAGAAATTCCTTCCCAACGCTTCAAGCAGATTATTCGCGACCGCCAGGCCGCGACGCAGGTTCTTGCTGCGAAGTATGCGCAAGGTTTCCCAGAAGCCTGGCGGCTCCGCTTTCTGCGCCTTCGCTGCACCCAGCAGGACATTAGGAATCGCTTCGGTAAATTTCTTCAATAATTCTGGATCCACTGATCCGAGAATCTTGGTCATGATCACAAGATTGCGGATTCCGCGAATCGCTTCCGGCGTTTTGCTGGCGTCCACAACGATTTCAAGAATCGTGTTGCCGCCACCGAGCATGCCTCGCAGTAGTTCTAGGACTCCTTTATCATGGAGAGACTGCAGCACATCAAAACTGGCTAGCAGTGCTTCGGCATGGGCGTCCGGCGCCTTCTCCAAGCGAGAGCGAAATTCTTCTTGGGGGTTGCGTTTGGGCAACTTGAGGGGAATCGGTTTAGCCATGGTTCTCCATCCTTAATTAATTTGTTTGAATCTGAACGAGCCCGTTACCCGGCAGGTGATAATCCTGGCGCTTCCACTTCCGTTCCACCTCGACGCCGTGCTGGGGCGTTGGATGGCCGAAGCGATGGTTGATGCGCGGCAGGGGACTTTCGCCGACTTCTGGAAGCACGCGGAGATGAACGGACGATTCTTTGTACGCGGGCGTGTGTGTCACGGCATCGGTGTGGCTGCTGGTTAGCCGGTTGACAGGGCTCTCGACCGAATTCATGGGCATGTAAAGTTGTTTGCCGTGGACCCGATCGGTAACCAGAGCACGCACTCGAACTTGTCCGTAACGCGAAGTCAGCTGCACCCAAGTGCCGCTTTGAATCCCGCGCTGTTTGGCAAGCTCGGGTGAGACTTCGACAAAAGTGTCGGGAGTCTTCTCGCGAATTCCTTCAATTCGATAAGTCAGATTGCCTTCGTGGAAATGTTCAAGCAGACGTCCATTATTCAGGTGAAGATCGAATTCAGCATTGGGCTGGTCGGTGGGCTCTGAAAGGGCGAGCGGGAACAGGCGAGCTTTGCCATCGGGGAAGGCAAATGCTTTTGTGTAAAGCAGCGGTTGGTCCGTTCCATCGGCTGCAACCGGCCACTGAAGCGACTTAAAACCCTCGAGCCTTTTGTAGGTCACGCCCGCGAACAGGGGAGTCAGCGAAGCGACTTCGTCATAAATTTCGGACGGATGCTGATACTGCCAGTTCGCGCCGAGACGGTTGGCGATGTCCTGAATGATTCGCCAATCCGGGCGGCTGCCTTCCATAGGCTCGAACACTTCGTAGAGCCGCTGGATTCTTCTTTCGGTGCTCGTGAAGGTGCCCTCTTTTTCCAGACTTGGACTGGCGGGCAGCACTACGTCGGCAAAATGGCAGGTGGCGCTGAAGAAGATATCTTGGACAACGAAAAAGTCCAACTTCGAAAGTCCGTCGCCGACAAAGTTTGCATTGGAATCCACGAGACTCATTTCTTCGCCAAATAGATACATGGACTTGAGCTTGCCTTCATGAATCGCTTCGATCATCTCGTGGTTATCGAGGCCCTTTGTCGAAGGCAATTGCACTTTCCAATTTGCTTCGAAACGTGAGCGAACTTCCGGGTCATCGACGGATTGATAGCCTGGAAGAAAATTGGGCATGGCGCCGTGATCGCTGGCACCCTGAACGTTGTTATGCCCTCGCAAGGGATACGCGCCGCTGCCCGTCTTCATGTAGTTGCCGGTAATGAGCAGAAGATTGGAGATGGCGGTGGAAGTGTCAGAACCCATGGAGTGCTGCGTCACGCCCATGGCCCACAGGACGCAGACACCGTCGGCTTCGGCAATCATGTGCGCGGCATTTTTTAGAAGGTCCTCGGGAAGGCCGCACGTTTGAGAGGCAAACTCCATGGTGAAGGGCGCGAGACTCTTTTTGTATTCGTCGAGTCCATTCACCCATTGAGCCAGGAACTTCTTGTGGGCCATGCCGTTGTCCAGCAGATAGCGGCTGATCGCGGAAAGCCAAACCATGTCGGTTCCTGGTTTAGGGCGGAAGAAAAGATCGGCTCGCTTGGCCATTTCGTGTTCGCGCAAATCCGCAACCATGAGTTTTTGGTTGCGCAGCTTGTGGGCACGTTTTACGCGAGTCGCGAGGACTGGGTGACTCTCCGCGGTGTTGCTGCCAATGATGAGGACGAGGCCGGCGTTCTCAATGTCGCGGATCGAGCCAGAGTCTCCGCCAATACCTACGGTGCGAAATAACCCTTGAGTGGCGGGCGCCTGGCAGTAGCGCGAACAGTTGTCCATATTGTTGGTGCCGATGACGGCGCGGGAAAGCTTCTGCATGAGATAGCTCTCTTCATTGGTGCACTTGGAAGACGAGACAAATGCCAACGCATCGGGCCCGTTCTTGGCCTTGATCTCTGCAAACTTACGAGCCACCAGGTCGAGCGCTTCGTCCCACCAAGCTTCGCGAAACTTGCCGTTTTCGCGGATGAGTGGTTTCGTCAAGCGGTCCGGACTATTCACGAAGTCCCAGCCAAATTTCCCTTTGATGCAGGTGGAGACGCCGTTGGTTGGGCCATCCAAAGGCTGCACTTTCAGGATGTGGCGATCTTTCGTCCAAATGTTGAAACTGCAGCCGACACCGCAATAGGTGCAAACGGTCTTAGTGCGGCGGATTCGTAAGTCTCGCATGTGCGACTCGGCTTCCGAGAGCTTAAGGATCGCACCATAGCCGGTCTCCGGCTCGATGCCCTTTACCACATCAATCATGCCGCTCAGCGCAGGCTTTGGGAGGGCGGTGAAAAATCCGGCATGGCCGAGCATGGATTTTTCCATCAGCGCATTGCAGGGGCAAACAGAAATGCAATGACCGCAAGAGACGCAGCTCGATTCACCAATTGTTGAGCCGCCATCCCAGAGCACGCGGGGATGAGGATCCTCCCAGTTAATGGAAAGGGTTTCGTTGACTTGCAAGTCCTGGCAGGCTTCCACACACCGGCCGCAAAGAATACATTGTTGCGGATCGTAGCGGTAGAACGGGTTGGTGTGATCCTCTTCGTAGGGTTTGGAATGATACGGAATAGGCTGATGCTCCATGGTCAACAATCTTTCGGTGTTGTGGATGGTGCAATTTCCGTTGTTGTTGTCGCACACGGTGCAGTAGAGAACGTGATTGCTAAGAATCCGGCCAAAGGCCTCTCGTTGCGCTGCGGCTGCCTTTACTGAGTTTGTGAGAACTTCCATTCCCGCAGACACGATGGCCGCGCAGGCTCGCGTGAGTTGCCCGTTGATCTCTACCATGCAGGTATCGCAGGTCTGGATAGGACCGAGCTGTGGGTGATAACAAACTTGAGCAATGTTGATGCCTGCCCGATTGATTACGTCGATCAGGCGTTCACCGCTATTCGCTTCGTGAAGTATGCCATCGATTGTTACCGCTATCATCGAATTGCCCCTCAAACGCGGATTAGATCCAGAACTTGTAACCCAGGGCAGTATTTACGGTGACCGCCCAGGTGCAATACATAAGCCAGACTCCGGTGAGGCATTGGAACAGCGCCACAAGTCGGCCGCCGGCCCTCCACCCGGCCAAGCGCGTTGGAACTTCGACGAGATAAATCAAGGTCAAGCCAATGAAAATAATCATGACGGGGATGTCTCCGGCGCGGCCAAACACGAATGCTCCGAGGACCGAAAATGAAGAGATAAGCGATCGCCATCCATCCGTCCGGTGCGGCGCTTGACCCGACGTAGCGCCGATATGCCATTGCGAACCAGTGGATTCCGTACACCGTGAATGCCACACCGGCCATGTACAGCGGTGCGGCGTTGCCGAAGACATTAAACCAGGTCAACCCCACCATGAGATAAACGCCGGTGAGGAATTGGCAAAAACCCGGCATCCAAAAACCCCACAGGCCCATCGTGCGATCGACTTCAGGACTGTTTTGGGGATAACCGAAAAGAGCCTGACCACCCCAGATAAAGTAGCCGGTACCGAGACCGAAAAATCCAATCGCGATGGGCCAAAACGGTGAACTAGCGAACGTAAGCGATTCTTGTGTCATTTTCTGCGACCTCGCCCATTAATGTTAATTGCGCAATCAATACTGCCGCGTCGGCGATACCTGGCCGGCAGCGCGTTGGTTCTGTTACTGCAGAGACCGTGCTAATTACTCGCGTGCGCTTACCAAGCATTGGCAAGAACTAATGTCATCGCCGCGTGTTCGCTCCAGCGCAACAATATTGCGCAGTTGATGCCATCCGGTTCCGGCGCTACATCCTTCATCAGCTGAAGGGAAATACGCCCTCGCTGGTACTGCGCCAACAAAAAACGCTTGGCGTTCTCCGGGTCCGGGATGGATTGCAATAGCCAGTTCACTTGATCTTTATTCATGACGCTCTCCTTCTTTGCCAATCGGCGTCACGGTGAAGGAGAGCACGCGTAATTCCACGCTGATGTACCTGATTGAATCGCGATTACGCTTCCATCGAAAGGGGTTAGAAGCGAAATGGAAGGTGGGAGCCAAATCAGGTAATGAAAGAGGACCACTCCCTGACAGACTGTCAAAATGTTGGACGAACTGGCGAGGAAGATAATCGGTCTGCATCGTGGGAGTGAGAGAGCAGTTGGGTTGTGATTACCACTGCGGGCAACAGATAAATAAATGTCACGCAAACCCACATCAGGGCGCCCGCATACTCCTGGTCTTGAAGAGGTGAAATTGAGAACCGTCGAATTCCGGACAAGTAGGACGGATAGACAACGCGGTCGCAAAAAGTAAGAAATGCGGAAAGCATGTCGCACGGGAAGGTGGCAAAAAAAAGATATAAAACAGTGGACCACCGTGGCGAGTGCGCGAGGCCTGGCCAAGGCTGGATGACCGGCGACCAGAAGAGAAGACCGCTTGCAAAAAAGGAGGCGTACTCGAATGCGTGCCAAACGTTGGAGCGCATTGCCAAATCGAACGCGGCCGGAACGTGCCATGCGATGAGAGCGATCACGGCGGCGAGCCAACAGAAAATCGGATTTCCAAGAGCGCGGCTCAACCGCTGGCCCAATCGACGCAGCGGGAGCCAAGACAGAAATCCGGTGGACACTTTGCGAATGAATCGCTGCGGTACGACTTGGATGAACGACCGGAACGGAGCTCCGAACAGAATCAAAAGCGGAGCCACGGCCATCAGCAGAATATGGTCCACCATGTGGATGGAGAGAAGCTCATGGTGAAGCGTTCGGAGCGGCGAACCCAAGGCAAGCCACAGCGCAAACATCCCGCTCATGAAGGCCGCAACCTGCCACGGCAAAATCAGGTTTGGACTGGAACTCCTTGTACGCAACGAACCGCAGAAGTATGCGCACGCCACGAGGAACAGACCAAACGTAACTCGGTAGGAGATGGACCATGGCGCGAACTCGGATTGAATTGGAGGTGTCATCATGTGTAACTTGTGGAGCGCACGACGAATTAATTCTCTCCAGTTTTTCCGAGCGCCATGGCTCGCGAAGCGTCGCGCGCTGGCGCTTGTCCCGCTGGATGTAGCGTTTGAAGGAATGCCACTAGAGCTGTCGTCTCGGCGGGACTGAGATTTTTACCGTAGGCCGGCATGTTTCCACCGCCTTGAATTACCTGACGTATTAATTGGTCCTGGGTAAGCTGCACGGCTACGGTGTCCAATGCCGGACCGCGCTGACCTCCATCTTGGCCAAGGGCGTGGCAGTTATGACATTGCTTCGCCTGGAAAACGAGAGCGCCTTGCCGCTCGAGTGCAGTCCGGCGTTGCAGGAAGCGAGGAGGTATGGGGTCACTGCTCCATGCGTTCATGTGCGGACTCCATGGGGTAAATCCCGCGAGATGAGTGAAGGTCGCGAGAGTAACGGCGATAAGCAGGATCGTGAGAACAGCAATCGGGCGCCGACGCCAACTTTTTTCTCCCTCGCCGGACAGAAACGGCAGAAGCAGCAAAGCGCCGATCACGATGACCGGGCCGATGAGCAGAGCCGGCGTCTCCATGGATGGAGGGAGGAAAGAAAGCACCGCATAAAGCCACAAAAAGAAATAATCCGGTTTTGGCGCGGTTTGGATGATGGTCGGATCGGGCTGGCCGGTCGGTCCGAAGGGGCCAAAGAACGCGGCGCAGGCGGCCACCGCCAAAAGAATAAACGCGGCGAAGAACAGATCTTTCCACACCGCATAGGGCACGAAAGGAGCGCCGTCTTTATGCGTTAATTCGTGATATTCCTTTTCGTAGGTTGCCTTCTTGACGATACGCCCGGGCATTGGCCAGTCGTTAATCCCGAGTTTCAGCACCAACAAGAGATGTACGGCGACAAACGCAATCAGCATGCCTGGTATCACGAAAACGTGCAGGGCGAAAAAGCGGGATAGAGTGGCGCCAGCGATGATTGGTCCACCGAGCATCAGTTTCACGATGGCCGAACCTAGAAATGGAACACGGCTGGCGATGGATGCTCCGATCCCAAGTCCCCAATACGCATCTTGATCGAAACGAAGGACCTGTCCGGTGAATGCCATACCCAAGGTCATCAGCAGGAGAAACACTCCTATTATCCAAGTGAGTTCGCGCGGGAATTTATAAGCGCCGAACAGAAAAACTTGCACCATGTGAATGAGGACAATGGCCACCATGAAGTTTGAGCCCCAACCGTGCATGGCGCGGATCAACCAACCCAAATTTACGTCGTGATTCAAACTCTGCAAACTGTTCCAGGCCTCGCTGGCAGACGGAACATAAACGAACGCGAGCATGATTCCGGTGACGAGTTGCAGAAGGAACACCACCAGAGCAGCGCTTCCAAACACATACCACCAACTGGCGGTGCTTTTCGGCACGGGGTGCTCGGCAATTTCACGGATGGGCGCGGCGAGCTGCAATCGCCGGTCGAACCATTCAGCGATCTGAGCGATCAAGCGCATGGCGGTTTCTTTCCAAGCAGAGAGGCGGTCGGTGAGCCTGGCGTGGGTAACTCACCGGCTTGGATCATGATCAAGCCGTCGCGTATGGTGTGCGGATACTCAAACAATCCACGTTCCGGGGGGCCGGAGGCGCGTGCTCCATCCTGGTAATACGCACCTCCGTGACATGGGCACATGAACAGCCCGGATTGCGGAAACCAACGCACGGGACAGCCGAGATGCGCGCAATTAATGGCGAAAATCTGAAATTGCTGCGCTTCGACTCGCCGTACCCAACAGGCAGTGGCGGCCGTCTTGCCGTCCGTTGGCGTGACATACGGATTCTGAAACGTGGCGAGGCGGGTTTCTCCTTCCGGGAATTGGCTGACGGAACCCAGTGATACCCATGAGAGATACCCGTTCGCGCGTCCACGGACGATGGGGGACAAGAGGAATCGAACAACCGGAACGGCAAGTGCTGCGGCAACTAAACCGTTGAATAGAATTCCTAATTTCATAAACAGCGCGCGCCGGGAAATAGTGCTGTCAGTAGACATCGTGATGCTCCTGATATTGCGCGGTCTTTGAATCCGAGTAGGGCTGGCCGGGGATAACGGCACGCCGGGCGGCCAGCCAAGCGACTACGTCGGTGACTTCCTGATCGGACATGGGTCTGCCAGGCACATTCCCGCGCCAGTCTGGCGCGCCAAGTTCCGGTCGGCCTGCTATCACTTCAGTTCGCAAATATTGATCACTCACGAGGGCCAGATACGAAGGATCTACAATTGAGCTGGCACTTTTGCCTCCTGTTCCATCGGGGCCATGACACGCGGAACAGAACGTTTTATAGACGTCGGCGCCGTGCCGCGCGTGGCCGATAGTTTTCGCTGCAAAGGGCGGAGGGTTGGCACTGCGAAGATCGTTAGATGAAGCCCAGGAGCGAATTCCGCGAACTAAGGCATCGATCTGTTTGTCAGTGAGCATTCCGCCGGCGCTTTGTGCGAATGCGGGCATCGGGGTGCCACGCACTCCGTTGGACGTTGCGTTGCGAATCGCGGAATCGTCGGCGATTGCCAGGAAGATGGGGTCGCGCAGGGCATTGCCCGCCCCGCCGCTTCCGCCAGCGCCGTGGCATCCCGCGCAGTTCTGTACGTAGAGAATGTCGAACTCCACAATTTGATCAGGGGCGATAACTTCTGAGTTTGGTCCCGGACGCCCGGCGAAACCGCTGCAGGCAGCGCAGACGAAAACGACAGAAGCCGATAGAGACAGAAAGATGGGCAGACGTGTCATGGGCGCCGATCCTCTGGGTTTTCGTTTTCCGCCGCTCCGGTCGTCTCCATGCCAGCACGAAGAGCGAAGGGGAGGTGCTGCCAAGTGGATATGCGTTCCTGGCGGGTGACGACGATGCCGGCAACGATGCCGAATCCCAACTGCGAGAGCACAAACCAGAACCAGTCAATGCGCTGGTTGAGTACCGGATTGACAATTCCGAGGATGCTGTAAAGCAAGCCGGACCACAGGATCGGCCCCACGAAGCCACCCAGCAGGATCGGCCGACGGGGAAACATAGGAAGCATTGCACCGTAGAGAAGACCGACGATTAGAGAGGTGACCAAGTGAACGGACGCTGCGATCAGGAAAGCGTCCCAATGAAAGGCAGCGATTCCGGCGGTCGTCACTCTTGCTGGGAAAAAACCCGCAGCTAGAAGATTGATCGGATACCAGATGCCATGCTTGCTGGCGATTCCATAAATGATGGCGAGGATCGCCATTACCACGCTGCCGGCCAGGCCGCCTTTAATGCCTGCAGAGACGGGATAAATTTCCAGCGGGAGCCAGGAGCGATTCACTTCGTCGGTTATCCATCCGACGCGAGCGACCTCGGGACGAGTGGTGACCACCGGCTCGACTTTGCCAGAAACCAGCACGGTCTCGTGGGCTTCGTCGGGAAGAACATCGCGAAACCAGCCAACTGTGCCGGCCAGAGCGAGCACTGCGCCGAGGATGGTTACAGATTCGCTTGTCAGCAATCCCGCGAATACCAAGGTGATGCCAAATGCGAGAACGATCGGCCACGCGGTTGGCGCGGGTAGCTGCACGGATGCCGGCGCGGCTTGTCGCGTTTCTATAGATGTCTCCAAGTCGTGCATCTCCCTTCAGCGCCCGATGACGTAGACAACGGTGAAGACAACGACCCACACGGCGTCCACAAAATGCCAGTAAAGGGCCAGGACGTCGACGCGCTCGGCGTGCTCCTGGCGTACATATCCGAATAATGCGAACAGCAAAACGGTTGTTATGGCCAGGAGGCCCACGGTCACGTGGAAAGCATGCAGACCAACGAGCGAATAGTAGGTAGTGCCGAACAGGTTGGTCTGGATGGTAAGACCTTCGTCGTAGATCAAGTGGCGCCATTCGCGAGCTGTGCCAGCGAGAAAAGTTGCTCCAAGAGCGAGTGTGAAAAACCACCACAGTACGAAGCTGCCAACTTTCGCGCGCTTCAGCGATTTGACGGCGAGGTGAATCGTCAGACTGCTCGAAAGCAAACAAATGGTGAAGAAAATCGGGGCATGCAGCACGTCTTTCGGCATCGGCCCAGTGAGACTCTTGCCAACGTAAAAAAGATAAGCCACGACAAAAATGGTAAAAATCGCGGACTCCGCTGAAATCAAGCAGAACATCCCGACACGTCCGCGCGAAGGAAGTTCCCAGGTGATGTTGGCGTCAGAAATTACTGTGTGTTGAGCACTCATGAGCGTTCCATTTACTCGTATTTCCAGTCGGGATCTTCCGGGTGCTTGCGATCCCAGAGTGGGCGACGGCTGCGGACTTCTGGAATAGTCGCGAAATTGTATACCGGCGGCGGCGAGTTGGTGGACCACTCCAGAGTCCATGCGTCCCAGGGATCGCTACCGGCGGAGTCGCCATGAAAGTACGACCAGAGCAGGTTGGCTACGAAAACCAGAATGGCCGCGGCCTGGAAGAAGACGCCGATGGTCACGATCAGATTCAAAGTGTCCCAACCACGCCCCGGCTCGTAGGTATAAATGCGGCGCGGCATTCCGAGAAGACCGGGAATATGCATGAAATCGAAGGTCAGATGGAATCCGATAACGAAGAGCCAGAAGTGCAATTTGCCGAGATTCTCGTTGTACATCTCTCCGGACATCTTCGGAAACCAATAATAGAAGGCGCCAAAAGTCGCAAAAAGAATGCCGCCTACGATGACGTAATGAAAGTGGGCGACGACGAAGTAGGAGTTCGCGAGGTGCCACGTGAAGGGGGCCGCGCTTAACATGATGCCGGTGAGGCCAGCAATCAAGAATTGAAAGAGAAAGCCTATGCAGAACAGCATCGGCGTTTTGAAGTGAATCTTCCCGCCCCACATAGTGGCCAACCAGTTGAAAATTTTGATGCCGGTCGGAACAGCGATGGCCATGGTAGAGAGCACAAAAAAGGTGTTGACGTTCGCACTCATGCCTACGGTGAACATGTGGTGGGCCCACACGCTCATGGAGATGAAGGCAATGCAAACTGTGGCCGCCACCATGACGGGGTAGCCGAAAATTGCTTTGCGGGAGAAAACGGGGACTATTTCTGAAACAAATGCGAACGCGGGAATAACCAGCACATAGACTTCGGGATGGCCAAAAATCCAGAAAAAGTGCATCCAGATTACTGCCGAGCCGCCGGCTTGGGTATCGAAGAAGTGCCCGCCCAAGTAACGATCGACTGCCAACATGATCTGCGCGGCGGAAAGCGGACTGACGGCAAGTATCACCAGCACCGCCATTACCAGATTGAGCCACGCGAAAAGCGGCATCCTTGCCAGCGTCATTCCGGGACAGCGGAGGCAAAAAACTGTTGCGATGATATTGATTGCCGTACCGATGCTGCCGAAACCGGACACCAGCAAGCTCAAAGTCCAGAAGTCCGTGCTGTGGCCGAGCGAAAACGTCCTGGAGGTGAGGGGCGCATAGGCAAACCATCCGACATCGGGAGCGCTTCCGGCGCCGTACAGGCCGTTGGCTCCGAGGAAACTAAAATAGAGAAGGACGCCTCCGAACGCTGTCAGCCAAAAGCTGAAGGCATTGAGACGCGGGAAGGCCATATCCCGGGCACCGATCATCAATGGGATGAGGTAATTCGCAAATCCAAACAACATGGGCATGACCACGAAGAAAATCATGGTGGTGCCGTGCATGGTGAACATGCGATTGAAAACGTCGGGCGATACGAAATTATTATGCGGGCGGATGAGCTGGATGCGCATGATGGCCGCTTCGATGCCGCCGATGATGAGAAACACCAAGGCATAAACGATGTACAGGATGCCCAGTCGCTTATGGTCGACAGTGGTTACCCAATCGTGAAGCCTAGCGACAAGAGGAAGCGAGACCGCGTTGGGCCTGAACGTTGAGATTGCGTCAGTCGCCATTGCGTGTTCCCTTCAACTCATTCAGTGCAGCGTCGTCAAGTAGGCGGTCACAGCGTCCAGCTGGTGATCGCTCAATCCCATGGCCGGCATTTTGGAACCGGGTTTGATGGCGTCGGAATTCTTGATCCATAGGCGGAGATTTTCGGGGGTATTGGGCGCAACGCCGGATGCGATTGTTTCGCGACTCATCAGGTGGGTCAGGTCCGGGCCGAAGCGCCCGTTGGCCACGGTGCCGGTCACGGCATGACAGTTGATGCAGGCGGTTGTCTCAAAAATGTGCTGACCCTCAGAAACGGATGCGCTCGCGCGCGCCGGTTGTGTTTGGGTTGTAACCCAATTGTCGAAATCCTGGCGTGATTGCACATAGACGCGGAGGAGCATTTTGGCGTGCTGCGTTCCGCAATATTGCGCACACTGGCCGAGGTAGAGACCGGTCTGCTGCGGATCGAACCACATGGAATTGGGGTGATTGGGAATCAGGTCGGTCTTGCCGCCCAGACGGGGAACCCAGAAGCTGTGATCGGTGTCCGCAGAGAGAAGGGTGATAAAGGTTGGGCTTGGATCGGCCGCGTCACTCACGGGCACATGGAGTTCGTTGGCGGTCACAACTTTCAGGCCCGGATAGCGGTACTCCCACCAGAACTGATGGCCGATGGCAATCACTTGAATCGCGTTGCGCGGCTGAGCAGCTGTCTGGATGCCGACGAGGACTCGAGCCGTGGCTAAGAATAAAACCACGACGATGAGAACGGGAATCACGGTCCACGCTAGTTCCACTTGGTTGCTGCCGTAAACCTGGGGAGGCTCGCGGCCGTCATCGTCTGCCGGCTTCCCAAATTTCAAGACGCAGTACACCAGCAGGCTGAAGACGATTGCGAATATGCCTGCGGTAACCGCAAGCACAAAAAGCGAGAGTCCCATGATCGAATGGGCGGGCGTGGAGACCGGCGCAAAAATGTTGGTCGGACTTAGAGGGCTGCCCGCAGGATCAGCCAGGGCCGCCACTGGCACGCACAGAAGAACAAGGGCGGCGACTGCCAACCGTGCGGGCCGATTCGAAAAGCCTGTAGTTCGCATTGCCCTTACCTATCCGCAATTACGCGGGAGCGTATCGATCAGCCCGGGCGGATGGCAATAGCCCCGGCCTTCGACGCGGTTCTGTTAATTCCGACCGTCCTGATTTGCAGTGACTCGCTTTTGAGCGTAAAGGCACCTTTAGTACCACAACCAATGTAAGCGAGGTCGCGCCAAGTGAGTTGATTTAAGGGGCAACGAGGCACGAGGGGTGAACGCGCGTGTCAGAATATTGGACACAGCGACTGCGGTTCCGACACTTCGGGCCTTCCACGAAAGAACATCCACTCTCCAACAGACTGACAGTGGTCCACGGATTCGACAGGCAACTCTCGCTGCCTGAGGCTGAAGTCCTGTCTGTTTAATTTCGTATCGTGCTCGGTGCCAACGTTTTTGCATGAATCTCGGTAGTTCCTCGCGAAACGGCACACAGCGTGCTTTCCCCCAGTGTGCAAGTTGAATTGGAAATCGCGAATCAGTCTAAGGGCATTTATGTTGAAACCAATCACGCAGGAAAAGAACAGGCTTGGATTTGTGGGGATCGGCTACATGGGCCGGCCGATTGCGCGAAGGCTGCTTGAATCCGGCTTCAGGCTGACAGCCTACGACCGCGACCACGACAAGGCCGAAGAGTTGATGCGATATGGCGGAGCCGCCGCGCAGAATATTGCGGAACTGTCTGCCAGCTGCAGCGTCGTGTTGTCCTGCCTACCAAGCGATGAGGCGGTTTTGGACACTTATAGAGGACCTGACGGCGTGCTCGCCAATGCGGTTAGCGATGCGTTGATCATAGACATGAGTACCGTGTATCCCGAAACTTCGCAGGAACTTTCGAGACTAGGCAAAGAGCGTGGACTTGAAGTTCTCGATGTGACTATCTCCGGCAGTACCCCGACTGCCGAAAATGGGTTGCTGACTCTGTTTGGTGGCGGAGACAAGGCGAGCTTCCACGCTGCCGAGTCAATCTTTCGCGTGATCGCCAAGAAGTATTTCTATCTCGGGTCAAGCGGCTCCGGGGCGACCATGAAGCTGGTGGTGAACACCTTGCTCGGAATCGGAATGCAGGCGATTGCCGAAGCTGTCGCACTGGGCGAGAAAGCCGGGCTCGATCGCAATCGTTTGCTGAACGTTCTTTCAGAAACGGCGGTGGTCGCCCCAGCGCATGTGGGCAAACTGGAAAGAGTGATGAAGAACGACTACAGCCCGCAATTTCCGATTCGGCTAATGAATAAGGATTTCGGGTTGATTCTAAATCTCGCGGCAGCGGTTGGGGCGCGAATGCCCGCGGCGGGAGCTGCTTTCGAGATCAACGCGAGGCAAGCGGACGAAGGAGCGGAGCAAGATTTTTCGGCGGTAATCCTGCAAATGGAAAAATACGCCCATTTGGCTTCCACCGCCAACGCGCAGAAGTGAATGGGAGAGCAAGACCATGAACAAACTAATACTGGAAGGTTGCATAGCCGGATTGATTGGAATCGCGTGCTTGATGGGGTATTCGCAGGAGAGAAGCGAATATGTTTCTCCGTCGGAAGCCGTTCCGAGGGGCAAGGCGCCCAAGATGAAAGTTCGGTTGCTGAACCCTGGAGAGGCCACGAAACAATATGTGGTCATTTTCTACCAGGGAGACGAGGCTTTTTCCGGACTGCTGGAGTTTGCCGAGCAGTATCACGTCACGAGTGCGCATTTCACTGCTATCGGAGCAGTGAATGGCGCGACGCTCGGATGGTTCGATCCCCAGCGGAAAATGTACAAGAAGATTCCCGTGAACGGTCAACACGAATTGATTGGGATGAGCGGCGATATCGCGCTCTATCAAGGGAAACCGCTAGTGCATACGCACATGGCGCTGGGCAGTCCGGACGGATCAACGTTCGGCGGTCATGTTCTCGACGCGAATGTTTCGCCGACGCTGGAAGTAATGCTTACGGATGATCCAGTAACTATGCAGAAACGATTTGATCCGGCAACGGATCTGACGTTGATTGATCCAGCTTTGAAATAGTATGGCAACGCGATTGCCAAGCGACGATAAAACGAGGAGGTTGAGCAACCATGGCTGAAGTACGTGTGATTGCAAAATTCGTGGCTCGTAAAGGAAAAGAAAAGCAACTGAGGGAGCTTCTGAGGGGCATGTTAGCTCCCACTCACGCCGAGTCGGGTTGTAAAACGTATGACCTATATGAGTCAGACTCGAAGGGGCGCTTTTATTTCTACGAAATTTGGGAGAATCAATCGGCGCTCGATCGACACAAGGCCAGTCCTCACTTCAAGCGCCTCGAGCAAGCCGGCGGGGAAATATTACAGGAGCCCTTTGAGGTAAATATCCTGGAGGCGATTCAGGTTGCCCACGCCGCATCGTGAAACTCTCACGTTGTGAATGTCGTTACCGAGCTCAGCGACGTATTCGTTGTGGGGTGCGGAGGGACTTATCGTCTTGCCATCGAGCAAGTGCTTTGGGAGAAGGAGTATGGAATACATGAATAATCCATATAGCGAAGAGCATTTACCTGATGCTTATTCCCAGCCGGTTTCTAAAAATCACGACGAGTCGGACGACGGCATTTCCAGGCGGGGATTTCTCGGGCTTGTGGCAGCATCCTTTCTTCTGGCCCATGCGGGGCAGCAGTCCCTACGAGCAGACTCCAGGAACGGTATTCCGTATCGAACCTTGGGCCGCAGCAAAGAGAAAGTTTCGGTCGTCGGGCTCGGTGGCTATCATCTTGGCAAACAGGAGGATCCCCAGGAAAGCATTCGCATCATTCGCACTGGTCTTGATGAGGGCGTGAATTTTCTCGACAACTGCTGGGACTACAACGGCGGCGAGAGTGAAATTCGCATGGGTAACGCGCTACGCGACGGTTACCGCCAAAAAGCGTTCCTGATGTCCAAGATCGACGGGCGCACCAAAGCCGCCGCTGGAAGCCAAATCAACGAGTCTCTGCGCCGGTTCCAGACTGACCGGATCGACCTGCTTCAATTTCACGAAGTGATTCGCGATACGGACCCGGATCGCATATTTGCCGAAGGCGGAGGGATGGAGGCGGTTCTGGAGGCCCAAAAGGCGGGCAAGATCCGATTCATCGGCTTCACCGGCCACAAGAGTCCGGACATCCATTTGAAAATGTTGAGCACCGCTGCAAAACACAGTTTCACGTTCGATGCGGTTCAGATGCCGCTCAACGTAATGGACGCGCACTTCAATAGTTTCGAAAAGAAAGTTTTGCCCGTGCTGGTCAAGAACGACATTGGCGTTCTCGGAATGAAGCCCATGGGTGATCACGTGATTCTTGAGAGCAAGACGGCCACCCCCGTGGAGTGCCTGCACTATGCGATGAATCTTCCAACGAGTGTGGTGATTACCGGCTGCGATTCACTGCCGATTCTTCAACAAGCGCTGCAAGCGGCTCGCAGTTTTCAACCGATGAACTCTTCGCAAGTTACTGAGCTACTCGCGAAAACCGCAAAATCCGCGGAAGCGGGACAGTTCGAGCTTTATAAAACGAGCCATCGGTTTGATGGGACCTACGCTAATCCAGAGTGGCTTGGATAGAAAGCAGAGCTGGAAGTAATTCGGACTTAGTTAAGAAAAAATATCGGAGGAAGATCATGAATAAGAAAGAACTTTCTGCAAGTGTGGCTGGAAATATATCTCTGGGCGGAGAAATTTCCGTGCATCGCCTCGGTTTCGGAGCAATGCGTCTTACCGGCGAGGGCATCTGGGGACCGCCGAAAGATCGCAGTAAGGCATTGGCTGTTCTTCGCGGGGCTGTGGAACTGGGTGTCAATTTCATTGATACCGCGGATTCGTATGGTCCCCACGTCAGCGAGGAGTTGATCGCCGAAGCGCTCTATCCATACCCGGCGGGCCTGGTCATTGCTACCAAGGGAGGCTGGAATCGTCCGGGTCCGAATCAGTGGACGCACGATGCCAGTCCCGAGCATCTTCGCAAAGCCGTTGAGGGAAGCTTGAAGCGGCTGCGCCTGGACCGCATCGACGTTTATCAACTGCATATACCGGATCCGGTCATCCCCTTTGAGGCGTCGGTACAGACTCTGGCGCAACTGCAAAACGAAGGCAAAATTCGCCTGGTAGCGCTATCCAACGTCACCCAAGAACACATCGAAAGGGCACGCAAAATCACTCCCATTGTGTCGGTGCAGAATCGCTACAGCTTTGCGGACCGCGAATGGGATTACGTAGTGGATTATTGCGAGCGCAATGGAATTGCGTTTATACCCTGGTTTCCATTGGGAGCGGGTAAAGTTGCCGGCGAAGTGCTCAACCGGATTGCACAAGCACGCAATGCGAGCCCCACACAGATAGCGCTGGCCTGGCTGCTGCATCGATCGCCGATCATGCTGCCCATCCCGGGTACTTCTTCCCTCGAACATCTTGAGCAGAACGTGGCTGCGGCTTCCCTGCGATTGTCTGAAGAAGAATACGAAAGGCTGTCTCGGGTACCCGCGATGGCTGCAACAAGATGAGAACAGATCTCACCAGAAACGGAAAACTGTACTAGTTGGGGCGCTGGGCTTGCCGTGTGCGCGAGGCGTAGGATTCCCACGGCTGGCCAGGAGTTATTATTCTGCGTAACTTCCGGCGTCCTTGAAAAACACGCGCTTTCACGGCGCTGCGGGTAGTGCCTAAAATCTGCGCGGTTTCCTCGACGGATCTTTCTTCGATGTCACGAAGAAGAATTGCGGTGCGAACCTTTGGACCCAGGCGATTGATTGCTTCCGCTAACAAATGGGTACGCTCGCTTTGCGAACAGGCCTCTTCGGGATTGGGGCGCTGGTCGACGAATGTCTCCGAGGCGGGTTGCGCGCTTTCGTCAGCGTTCTCGGGCAGATCTACGAAAACTCCGTGCCTGCGACGCAACAACATGAAGGCTTCATTCATGGCGATGCGCGTCAGCCAGGTGGAGAACCGCGATTTTTCCTGGAAGCTGTCGAGATGGAGGAAAACCTTGTGAAACGTTTCCTGCACGACATCTTCGGCATCCTCGCGATTATTCATGATTCGTTGTGCCACGGAAAAAACTTTGCGTTCGTGACGAAGGACCAGCTCTTCGAGCGCCCGCGCATTGCCACGCTTTGCGGCAGTCACCAACATGCCGTCGGAGTTTTTATCCACATCGTGCGCCCGAAAGTCTTCCACGATCCCGTACCTCCTCGTCATTGGTCCCAACGGCCGACAACAGTGAAAGGAGCAATACGTGCGCCAAAGGCCGCGGGTGGCCGGAGCAGCTGGGAAATGGTTGAAAGAAATGAGGGATGGACGGTTTCGGTGCATCTTGGGCGACGCGGAACTTTTGCCAAATCTGTCGGGATATTGGCACTCTGTGCCGGATGCTGGATGAGCCCAAGGCCTAGTCATATCCGGGAACTAAGGGTTACATTGCTCGACAAGGTTGCCCCGTCGGAGCCAAGCCCTTCCCAAATGCTAAGATTTTCTTGGGGACAACAACGTCCCGATTTGCTGGAGCAGGAGTAATGGCGAGGTCAAATCCTCTTCTGTGGCCCAAGCCGGCAGCGATTTGGAGCTACTGGATTGCAGTTTTCTCGGTTGCCGCAGCCTTGATCATTTCACGTTGGCCGACCCTGCATTTGCAAGATGCTCCGGTGTCGCTCTTTCTTTGCGCGGTGATATTGAGCGCATGGTTCGGCGGAATCTGGCCAGGACTGCTCGCGACGACTCTTTCGGCTCTCGCTTTTTATTATTACTTCCTGCCCCCGATCGATTCGTGGCATGCCAAGCCTGAAGAAATCCCACGTTTCGCCATTTTCATTGTGTCAGCTGTGTTTGTGGGATCACTGAGCGTTGCTCAAAGAAGCGCCACCGAATCACTAAGGCGGGCACGCGATGACCTCAAAGGAACAGTTCAAGAGCTCCAGAACACAAACGAGATATTGCAAGCCGCGAGTCGTGAACGCGAGCGCGCGGAGGAATCGTTGCGCCGGAGTGAAAATTATTTGGCAGAGGCACAGAGGCTAGCCCACATGGGAAGTTGGGTTTGGCGGGTACCGGGAAGGGATGCGTTGCACTTGTCCGACGAATGGTATCGCCTTTATGGCTTCGATCCAGAAAAGGGGCCGCCACCCTGGGAAGAGCGACTGCAGCGCATTCATCCGGAAGATCGAACCAAGTGGCAAGGAGCAATCGATCGAGCAATCGCTGATGCGGCGGATTACGAAGTGGAATTCCGAATTCTTATTCCCGATGGAACGGTCAAGTATATTCACACCGTTGGCCATCCGGTTCTGAACGAATCAGGGAATCTGCTGGAATTCGTGGGCAATTCCATTGACATGACCGAGCGAAAGCGGGGAGAAGAGTCTTTGCGTCAGGCCCAGGCGGAGCTTGCACGGGTCAGCCGAGTAACGACCATGGGAGAGCTGACCGCTTCGCTGGCACACGAAGTGAATCAACCAATCGCCGCAGCGAGCACCAACGCGAACACCTGCTTGCGTTGGCTCGCGGCCGACACTCCGAACATCGAAGAGGCGCGCGAAGCCGCCATGAGGATCGTGAAGGACGTGAAGCGCGCTGCCGAAATTACCAGCCGGGTCCGGCAGCTCTTCAGGAAGGGTACTTCGCAACGGGATCTGGTGGACGTAAATGAAATCATTCGAGAGATGATCATTCTGTTGCGCGGCGAAACTGCGCGATACAACATAGTAGTCGACACCGACCTCGCAACTGACCTTCCCAAGTTTCGGGCTGACCGTGTGCAATTGCAGCAAGTACTGATGAACCTCATGATCAACGGCATCGAAGCGATGAAGGACGCAAATGGGATGCGCCAGCTCTCCATCAGGTCGCAGCGAACGCAAAATGAGGAGGTTCTGGTGTGCGTCAGTGACAGCGGCGTCGGGCTGCCTGCGGAGGACACGGAACAGATCTTCAATGCTTTCTTTACTACCAAGCCGCAGGGGACCGGCATGGGACTGCGCATCAGCCGCTCCATCATCGAATCACATGGTGGCCGCTTATGGGCTGCGGGGAACTCTCCGCGCGGGGCAAGTTTTTATTTCTCGCTGCCCGTTACGGCCGACGAGGTCCAATGACAAGCACCGACGCAGCCACGGTGTTTGTCGTCGACGACGATGACGGTGTGCGCGCGTCCATCCAGGGTCTGCTGAAATCGGCGAAGTTACATTGCTTATGCTTCGGCACCGCGGAAGAATTTCTGGGCAGTAAGCTGCCGAACGGGCCAAGCTGCCTGGTTCTGGACGTGAGCCTTCCTGGAGTGAGCGGTCTGGAGTTTCAGCGACAGTTAGCTGACGCCGGCATTCAAATTCCGATTATCTTCATCACGGGGCATGGAGATATCCCGATGACCGTGAAGGCCATGAAATCCGGTGCCGTGGAATTCCTGACCAAGCCTTTCCAGGACCAGGAGTTGCTGGATGCCATCCACCAGGCACTGGATCGTGACCGCGTGGCGCGTCGCCATCGGAGCGACGTTAGCGAACTGCGAAAATGCTACCAGTCGCTGAGTGACCGTGAGCGGGAAGTCATGGGCCTGGTGGTTTCGGGTATGCTGAATAAGCAGGCAGCGTTTGCACTGGGAATCAGCGAAATCACGGTGAAGATCCATCGCGGCCACGTGATGCGCAAAATGCACGCCGATTCGATTGCAGAATTGGTCAGAATGGCGTCGAAACTGGAACTTCCCCCTCGTAAGAAGTAGCGTAATACCGGCTATCAGTTCGAAATCCCTCAATACCCGTCAGAAATATGACTTTCACTAAGTCTGTCGACATGCGGACGTAGTGTTTATCTGGTTGGCATTTCACGCGGTGCCGCTGGGTACGCTCGTCCTCTATTTTCAGTCACTTAAGCGCAAGACGTCTCTGGCACCCGCGTTGCGTAAGTCGACGATGTCGCTCGACGAGCCGATTCTTTTCATCGGCGACGAAAAAAGAGGAGAAATCGATATGTTCACCGACGCAATTAACCGGGTTCCCTCAAGTCACGAGGCGACAAGGCGTTATCACTTCCTATCGTCATTACTCGCCTTGGCGTTCGCATTTGCGATTTATCCGACCCAAGCACACGCGCAAATCATTGGCGGCCTTGAAGCCAACATCCCGTTCCCGTTCTATGCGGGCAACACCAAACTTCCAGCGGGCGAGTACCGCATCCAGGTGTTGGACAATTCCGATCTGACACTCATGGAAATTAGCCGCGTGGATGGCGCTGTTTCCGCGCTCTTTCAGATTCAGGATGCGGAAAACAACTCTGAGCCGGCAAAAAGTGAATTGATCTTCAACAAATACGGAGATCGCTACTTTCTTGCGAAGTTCTTTGACGAAGACAACCGAAACGGCAGCCAGGTTACCGAGTCCCGGTATGAAAAGAAGGTCAGCCAGGCGACGCTCGAATCTCAGGAACATGTACCGGCGCACCATCAAACGCGACGAGGTAAATAGTGGCTCACTGAAACAAAACCAATAGGGTTGTTCACGTTTACGACGTTTTACCGAAACTCAAAAACAGGAGGAAGTATGAAAATACAAAAGATCGTATTTGTTTTAACTGGGTTGATGTTGTTTGTCTCAGGACGGGCTTCGGCACAGCAGGTAAAGACCGACTATGACCGTAGCGCTAACTTCGGGCAGTACAAGACCTACTCATGGGAGCACGTTAAGACGCAAGACGCACTGGATGTTGATCGCATCAAAAGCGCAGTAAACACCGCTCTAGCCGCAAAAGGCTGGACGCAGGTGGATTCGAACGGTGATGTGTCTATCGTTGCCATGGAAATTACAAGTGATCAGCAGACTTTGAACACCTTTTATAACGGGTTTGGAGGCGGCTGGGGTTGGCGGCGATTTGGGGGCGGAGGTTTTGGAGACGCTACCACCACGACGGAAACGTACAAGGTCGGTACCGTGGTTGTGGATCTATTTGATACCAAGACGAAGCAACTGATCTGGAGAGGCTCCAGCAGCGATACGCTCTCTAACAACTCCGACAAAAACATCAAGAATCTGGATAAGGGCGTGGAGAAAATGTTCAAGCAATTTCCTCCAGGCGCTTCGAAAAAGTAACGGCGGCCAATATGACTCGCTACTTGTATGCCGTCACTCTAGGGTTCGTTGCAGCAGCCATACCGTTACGTGCGGCCAACAGGCCGCACGTAGGAACGGATAGTCAGAACGGGATGGTTTGGACCAACGACGACTTAGCAAGGCTACACAGTCAAGGCCTGATTTCCATCATAGGTCAGATTGACCAAGAGGAGTCAAAGCCCGCAACTGCTCGCTAGAGTACGTCAAGACCCAGGACCCGGAATGGTATGCAGAAGAGTCAGCAAGATTGCGCGATGAACTCGAACGCCGGCGGACTGAACTGGATAGATACCGTCGAGCGATCGAAGATGCAAGAAGCCTTGAGGCTGCGACGAGCGGTGCAGACCTGGACGACGGCGACGTAGGCATCACGCCTCAAGCCGGCATTGAAAACCTGCAGCAGCGTGTGAGTGAAAAAGAGACGCAACTCGACGGACTGGAAGACCTGGCGCGGCGCAATTTCATGCCGCCGGGGCTGCTACGCGGGCAGTAGGTTTGCTTGACGCTGTTGATGAGGGCCGACGAAATCGTTTCGACGCGGGATTAGCACCAAGGAATATCTGATTTTTTTGTACTGGAGAATATGCCATGAAGTTATTCAAGCAGATTTTGACCTTACTTCTCTGTTGTTTGCTGGTGCAATTCAGCACGGAAGCCGAGTCTTTTGGTCCGACGGGCCAATCCAACACACAGGCGCCAGCGCCAACGCCAACGCAGCCGGTGCAACAGACTCCGCAAGAACTGCAACAGCTCGTCGCGCCGATCGCCTTGTACCCCGACGCGCTCGTCGCACAGATTCTTGCGGCGGCAACGTATCCGGCGGAGATTGTCGAAGCGGACCGCTGGATGCAAAGTCATTCCAACCTCAAGGGAGAAGAACTGGCAAGAGAAGTCGACAAACAGTTCTGGGACCCGAGCGTAAAAGCCCTCGCACAATTTCCGTCTGTTCTTGAAAACATGGACAAGAACCTCTCGTGGACTTCGTCACTTGGCGACGCGTATGCCAACCAACAGCAGGACGTGACGGACGCGGTCCAGACGTTACGTCAGCAAGCTCACAAGGTCGGCCATCTGAATAGTAACGAACAAGAGACAGTAAGGACGCAAGGCAACACCGTGGTCATTGAACCGGCCAATCCCGAAGTTGTTTATGTGCCGCAGTACGATCCGTGGCTGGTATACGGTGAGCCGATCGTTGCGTATCCCGGATGGTATGCAGAGCCGGGACTCTTTTTGGCCGGAGTGGGAATTGGATTCGGAATCGGTTTTGGAGTCGGATTTTTCGGGGGATTTGGGTGGGGCTGGCATCACTGGGGATACGACTGGCACGGCCGGTCAGTGATCTATAACCACAACACGTACATCTCCCATAGCCGAACGATCGTCAATCGCAACAACTTTAGCCGCAACAACTCCAATCGCGGCAACTTTAATCACGCGAATTTCAACCACGCCAATGCCAGTCATGGAAATGCGTTCCACGGCGGCGGATCCTCGTCGTTTCACGCGCAATCAGGTACCCGCTCCAGCGCATTCAGTGGCTTTGATCATGGCGGCAATGTACGAGGCTTTTCTTCCCGCGGCCGGTCGAGCTTCGGCGGCGGTTTCCGTGCTGGCGGTTTCCACGGTGGTGGTGGTTTTCATGGCGGCGGTGGGCGTCGTTGAGCGCACGCGCGCTTGAGGTTTATCGAGGATTTAAAAATGGAGAAAAATATCATGCTGAACAGACTTTCAAATACAACTGGAGTTGAACGCAAATTATTTCGATTGGTAGTGTCTGCGGTCTTCGGAGTCTCCATGGGCTGTTTGGCTGTCCCAATATTCGGACAGCAGCCGGGGCAGCGAACTTTTACGTCTCCGGAGGAGGCCGGGAGCCAGTTCTTCGCGGCGATGGAGTCACAGGACGAAAAGGCTCCGCTGGGTATCCTCGGACCGGCCGGAAAGGATGTGCTTTCGTCTGGCGATGCATTGGAGGATTCGGATGCTCCCATCGGATTCGTCAGCAAATACCAGGAGATGCATAGATTCGTGACCGAGCCAGATGGCAAGGTGACGCTGGTTATTGGTGCTGAGAATTGGCCATTTCCAATTCCTCTCGCGAACAATCACGGCACATGGTATTTCGACACGTCCGAAGGCAAAAACGAGATTCTATTCCGCCGCATAGGCAAAAATGAAGTTGCCGCCATGGATGCGTGCCATGAATTGGTGGAAGCGGAACAGCAATACTTTGCCCGCCCGCCGGCTAATCTGCCGAATCAATTCGCACAAAAACTGGTTAGCGATGAAGGCCAGCACAACGGTCTGTACTGGCAGGGTGCCGACGATGAGGCTGATAGCCCGATCAATCCGGTCATCGCCTACGCCCGACAGAATCTACCGACGGAACAGGTTGGTCAACATGTCCCGTTCAATGGGTATATGTTCCGGATACTGACTAGCCAAGGACGACATGCACCCGGTGGCAGCAGGAAATATATTGTCGATGGGAAGATGAGCGCAGGCTTCGCCGTCGTAGCCTATCCTGTCGAATATCGCTCCTCGGGTGTGATGACCTTTATCGTCGACAAATCCGGAATCATTTACGAAAAGGACCTTGGACCCGACACGACAAAGCTTGCACGAACGATGACTGTCTATGACCCGGATTCCACTTGGCACAAGGCAGAGTGAATGTTGATGGGAGTCGAGCCGAAACCATGCATACCAGGAATCTCATTTTGTTCGAGCCTTGATGACTGCCAACTTGTCTGATGTCCGTAAAACAGTCCCGCTGCTGGCTCCCCTACGGAAGGATGTAGCCTCCATCGGACCAGTATGGCTCCCAGTCGCACTGGTGCTGGGGGCCATCGCCGCAGTCGCGTATGTAGATCATCGAGTTCTGTCGCCTTCGGTTGTTGACCTATACATATTTCCTCTGGGCGTTAGCGCGATTCTATTGAGCAAGGAAGTGACCTACAGTCTGATACCGCTGTGTATTTTGTTCCATGATTATTGGTCGCCGCGAGCTATCCATCTGCCGGTTCGAATCTTCGACAATCTCTTTACGCTATTGTGTTTCTCTTTCATCGTTTACGTTATCCAGCGGTATATCGAGGACAGGGAGTTGCTTGCCGAAACGATCCAGCTGCAACGAGACGATCTTCTGCGGGACGTGGAACTCGCTGCACAGGTTCAGAGGATGTTTCTTCCGGTGGGAACGCCAGCCATAGCCGGACTTGAAATCGCCGGCATGATGCGGCCATTCAAGAGCGTGGGCGGCGACTATTATGACTGTCTCCCAATCAACGCGAACACCATTCAGATCGCCATTGGGGATGTATCCGGGAAAGGAGTTTCCGCGGCGCTGTTAATGTCCGCTACGGCGGCTGCCTTGCGCCTGGAGGCCGACCGTGATCGAAACATGCTGCAACAAGTGGAAAGGTTGAATGCTGACATCGCCGCTGTGTCAGATACTGAACACTACGTGACACTGCTGGTTGGAGAAATCGACACACAAAAACGGATCATCCGCTACGTCAACTGCGGCCATAATCCTGCGCTTCTGTTTCAACCAAGCACCCAGACACTCAAGCGCCTGGACTCGTCTTGCCCACCCATCGGTCTAGCACCAAATGAGAATTGCGAACTGGCCTCAGCTGACCTTACACCTGGGGACGTGCTGGTTTTCTACACGGATGGGGTTACAGAGGCCGAGAATCTTCTCGCCGAGGAATTTGGCATCGGTCGGCTTTCCGCCGTTTTACAGCGCAGCTCGTCGCTATCCGCAAAAGGGCTGATGGACGACATCTTCAGTAGCGCGGCGAATTTTTCTAAAGACGTAGGCTTTGGCGATGACGTCACGATCCTTGTAGTCAAATGCAATTTCAACGGCTTTCCCGCATAACTTCATTCACAAGAACAAGCTTAGGATCATGGCGACCTAAACCGGTCCAAACGACGGGTCCGATTTAGTTTTTCTGTCTGGGAGCGTCGACATGCGCTGTCAGAGTATTGGCACCTCGTCCACCGTGCTGGACTCTTCGCGTGACATCATTTGTCGCCGTAGTACGGGACTCCAATTCTAAACATTCCTGTTATCAACCACTTACTGAAGTTCCGCGCAAATCTTCGTAGTGGCATCGAGTCTGCATTCTTCAGCTACGAGGGTGAGAAATCATGTGGATCGTCAAATTAGCGTTGAGCCGGCCGTATACGTTTGTGGTCGTCTCGATACTCATTCTAATCCTGGGAGGGTTGGCAATCTTTCGCACTCCGACGGACATTTTTCCGAACATCAACATTCCCGTCGTCAGCATCATCTGGAATTATAACGGCTTAGTGGCTGAGGACATGGCCGACCGCATCGTCAGCATCACAGAACGATCGCTTACCACCACCGTTGATAATATCGAGCACATCGAATCGCAATCGCTATATGGAATAGCTGTTGTCAAAGTGTTTCTGCAGCCCACCGCCAACATAGAGCAAGGCATTGCACAAATAACAGCGGTCTCTCAGACTCAACTCAGACAGTTGCCTGCAGGCTCCACGCCACCTCTCATTCTTGCTTACAGCGCATCGAGTGTGCCGGTTCTGCAACTGGCGCTTTCAGGGCAAAACCTGTCGGAGCAGGAACTCAACGACTATGGCTTGAATTTTATTCGGACTCAGCTCATCACCGTGCCTGGCGCGTCTGTCCCCTATCCGTATGGCGGAAAGCAGCGCCAGGTGCAGGTGGATCTCAATACGACCGCGTTGCAATCGAAGGGGCTGTCCGCGCTGGACGTAACCAACGCCATCAGCGTTCAAAATTTAATTCTGCCGACAGGAACGTCCAAGATCGGCTCCAGGGAATACAACGTTTCCATTCCTAACGCAGCACCGCAGACGATCGCTGACCTGAACCGCATCCCGATCAAGACTGTTGGCGGTACGACCATCTACATCAGGGATGTCGCATGGGTGCGAGATGGCTTTCCTCCGCAAACGAATATCGTGCGCGTCAACGGCCAGCGCTCCGTATTGCTGACCATCCAAAAGGCCGGCAATGCGTCGACGTTGAATGTGATCGCCGGCATCAAGGGTCTGCTGCCTCAAATCAAGACCACCGTTCCGCCGCAACTCAATATCGAACCGCTAGCGGATCAATCTATTTTTGTTCGTGGCGCGATTAGTGGGGTCGTGCGGGAAACTCTGATTGCCGCGTGCCTCACGGCTTTCATGATTCTCGTTTTTCTGGGCAGTTGGCGAAGCACCTTGATTATCGCCACCTCCATCCCGCTGGCAATCCTAACCTCCATCATTGTGTTTAGCGCGATCGGAGAAACCATCAACATTATGACGCTCGGTGGACTCGCGCTGGCGGTCGGCATCCTGGTGGACGACGCGACGGTTGAGGTTGAGAACATAAATCGCAACCGGGAAGCGGAACCCGAGAAGGACATGGATGCAGTGGTGCTCGACAGCGCATCGCAAATTGCGACACCTGCGTTCGTGTCTACACTTTCTATCTGTATCGTATTTGCTCCGATGTTCTTATTGTCGGGCGTCGCGCGGTATCTCTTCGTGCCGCTCGCCGAAGCAGTGGTCTTCGCAATGTTGGCTTCTTATTTTCTTTCTCGGACGATCGTTCCAACGATGGCCAAGTATTTGTTGCGGGGAGAGAAACATGAAACCGGAGCGCCGAGCCGGAATCCACTGGTCCGACTTCAGAAACGTTTCGAAGAAGCATTTGAGAAATTCCATCACAGCTATCGCAGTTTGCTGGAATTTTGCCTGCACCATCGGCGCGCCTTCCTGATTGCTTTCTTCGCGTGCTGCCTTGGCTCTCTCGCGGTTCTGATTCCCTGGCTAGGCCAGGACTTTTTTCCGACAGTTGACAGCGGCTCTTTCAAGCTTCATCTGCGTGCGCCTACGGGAATGCGCATTGAGGAAACCGCCAACTTGTGCGATCAGGTCGAGCGCTTCATTCGAGGACAGATTCCAGCGAACGAGTTCCAGAGTGTTATCGACAATATAGGTTTACCTTACAGCGGCATCAATCTTTCTTACAGTAACTCGGCTCCCGTGGGCACGTCGGACGCCGACATTCTTGTGACTCTCGCCGCCAAGCACCATCCCACGGATGAGTATGTTCAGCGTCTTCGTCTGACACTGCCAAAACAATTTCCCGGCGCGAGTTTCTCGTTCTTGCCTGCCGACATGGTCAGCCAAATCCTGAACTTTGGGCTGCCGGCCCCGATCGATGTACAGGTCGTAGGAAACGACCTGGAGGGCAACCACCGCTACGCAGATGCACTGCTCAACAAGCTGAAATATGTTACCGGAACGGCGGATTTGCGAATCCAGCAGCCCTTCGATCAGCCTTATTTGCGAATGCGAGTCGAGCGTACGAAAGCAGAGCAGCTCGGTTTTACTGCTCACGATATCGCGCAAAATCTTTTGGTGTCGCTCAGCGGCAGCTTCCAAACGTCACCCACATTCTGGGTCGACCCCAAGAATCGCGTGAGTTATCAAATTGCTACGCAAACGCCACAGTATCGTACCGACACGCTGCAGGGCGTTGAGAACATTCCGATCACCGGCACAGACCCCAATGCCGCTCCGTCGCTGATGGCCAGTTTAGTTTCAACACAGCGAGGCGCGGGGATGGCGGTGGTTTCTCATTACAACGTAGCGCCGGTGGTGGACATCTTCGGCGCTGTCACCGGACGCGATTTGGGCGGTGTCGCAGGCGACATCAACAAAATCATTGACGCTTCACGGCAGCAATTGCCCCGTGGCTCTCGAGTCGTTGTTCGTGGACAGGTTCAGACAATGCGAGCGTCCTACATCGGTCTTCTGAGCGGACTGGCGTTCTCGATCGTGCTGGTTTATCTGCTAATCGTAGTCAACTTTCAGTCCTGGCTGGATCCTTTCATCATGATTTCCGCGCTGCCCGCCGCGCTTGCGGGGATTGCCTGGTTTTTGTTCATAACTCACACGACGCTCAGCGTGCCCGCACTCATGGGAGCGATCATGTGCATGGGCGTGGCAACTTCCAACAGCATCCTGGTGGTGAGCTTCGCGACAGAAAAAATGGAGCAGGGCAGCGACTCCGTCGGCGCCGCATTAGAGGCCGGTTTCACGCGGTTTCGGCCGGTGCTGATGACCGCTCTGGCCATGATCATCGGCATGGTGCCCATGGCGCTCGGAATGGGAGATGGCGGGGAGCAAAACGCGCCACTTGGGCGTGCGGTCATAGGTGGATTATTGTTCGCCACGGTTTCCACGCTGTTTTTTGTCCCAGCATTTTTCAGCGTTCTGCAGGGTTCGCGCAAACAGGTAGCCCAAACGGAGTAGCAACACCAGTAAAAGTTTTGTGGAGTCACTATGTCGCAACAAACTGAAGAGAAAAAACAAATCGGAGGGCAAGCGAATCCTCCGAACGATGCGGGGAGAAAGCAGAACCCGTTCAGACGGTGGCTGGGTGTGGCGATCGCGATGGGGGTCATCGCGGTGCTACTGGTCACCGGCATTTTGTCGCGAGTCAGGGCGCGCACAAAGCTGAAGGCGGAGACTAATCAAGTGGCCCTCACTTCCGTATCGGTTGTTGTGCCAAAACAAACTGCGCCGGCCGAGGAGATCATCCTTCCGGGAAACGTACAGCCGTTCATCACTTCACCGGTGTATGCGCGCACCAACGGATACTTGAAGAAGTGGCATTTCGACATTGGAGCGCACGTCAAGAAGGGGCAATTACTTGCGGTGATTGAAACGCCGGAAGTGGATCAGCAGCTCCAGCAAGCGCGCAGCAACCTTTCGACTGCGCAGGCAAATCTGGAACTCGCCACTATTACCAAAACGCGATATCAGGGACTGTTGAAAACGCATGCCGTGGCCCAGCAGGATGCTGACAACGCTGTTGGTACTTACAATGCCAACAAAGCGATTGTCCAAGCCGACCAGGCCGCCGTGGATCAATATGCGGCGCTGGTATCTTTTGAAAAGGTTTACGCTCCATTCGACGGGGTGATCACCGCGCGCAACACCGATATCGGGGACCTGATTAATTCTGGCAGCAGCACCGGAGTAAAAACCGATCTCTTTCACATCGTCCAACCCGGCACGTTGCGTGTTTACGTAAACGTCCCGGAAGAATATTCCCGCGGGATTAAAGTGGGCATGACGGCGGATCTTGCTCTCGCTGAGTTTCCCGGACGCACCTTTCCGGGAAATCTGGTGCGGACCGCTGACGCTATCAACATGACGACTCGTACCTTGTTGGTTGAAATCGATGTGGCCAATCCCACAAATACGCTGCTCACCGGTTCTTATGCAGAAGTCCATTTCAAAATCCCCACTCAGGGTTCCACATTCATAATTCCCGTGAATACCTTGATATTCCGCTCAGAAGGTTTGCGTGTGGGGGTTGTGAAGGATCAGAAAGTTACGCTCACTACCGTGACTCCTGGGCACGATTTTGGCAATGAGATAGAAATCGTGGCCGGCCTCAAGCCGGAAGATCAGATCATAATCAACCCACCCGATTCCATTGTTACCGGACAGCAGGTCCAAATTGTTCAGGCGACATTACCAGGGGATAGCAAGTGAAGAGTGTTCCAAACAATGCGTTGGTCGACAAGCGACGGCGGTTATCCTGGCTTGCAGTTCTGCCAGCGATAGCCGTGTTTCAGATATGCGGATGCACTGTGGGACCAAACTATAAGCGGCCTGCCGCGGAAGTTCCTACCGCTTACAAGGAGCTTGGCAATTGGAAACAGGCCCAGCCTAACGATCAGAATCTCGGCGGCAACTGGTGGGAGATGTTTCAGGATCCGCAACTGAACGCCCTCGAAGCGCAAGTCAATGTCTCCAACCAGAATTTGAAGGCGGCTGAGGCGCAATATACTCAAGCTCGCGCATTGCTACGCTACAACCGGGCGGCTTATTTCCCAACGATCACCGCGGGAGCGAACGCTTCGCGTAACAGAATATCCAATAATCGACCTCCAAGCTTCGCTACCAACGGGCGCACCTATACCGATTATCAAATTCCTTTTGAATTGTCTTACGAGCTCGATGTCTGGGGACGTGTACGCCGCACTGTTGAGTCTTATCGCGAGCAGGCCCAGGCGAGCGCAGCCGACCTCGCCGCCGTGAATCTTTCGATGCACGCCCAAGTTGCTCTGTTTTATTTTCAGGCACGCGTTCTAGATGCCGAGGAGCAACTGCTGGACTCCACCGTGACGCAATACCAACAAGCTCTGGAATTGATTGAGAACCGGTATGCAGGAGGCATTGCTTCCGATTTGGAAGTCCAGCAAGCAACAACTCAACTTGAGACCACCCGCGCGCAAGCGATCGATGTCGGAGTCGCACGCGCCCAGTTCGAGCACGCTGTGGCAATTTTGATGGGAAAACCTCCGGCCGATTTTAGTCTCGCTGCTCTTCCGCTCACGATGCCTCCGCCTCCGATTCCAGCTGGGCTTCCTTCTGAATTACTTGAACGTCGGCCGGACATCGCGGCGGCAGAGAGACGCATGGCCTCGGCTAACGCTCAAATCGGAGTGGCCAAAGCTGCTTATTATCCGACCATCAGTCTAGGTGCAACCGGTGGTTTCGAGAGTGGTGTAATCACCACTCTCATTTCTGGCCCGAGTGTGCTGTGGTCGGCAGGCGGCTCCGCGATAGCTCCCATTTTTGATGCCGGCCGGCGCCGGGCCAACGTGGATCAAGCCATCGCGGCATACGATCAGACCGTCGCCAACTATCGCGAAACAGTACTGACCGGCTTTCAACAGGTCGAGGACAACCTGGCCGCGTTGCGCATCCTGGAGAACGAAGCACAGGTCCAGGAAAGAGCAGTGGTCGCTGCGCAAAAGTACCTGGAACTTGCCAACAGCCGTTACACAGGCGGCGTCACGAGTTATCTGGAAGTGACCACGGCTGAGAGTGCGGCTCTTTCGGACGAACTTACCGCCGTAACTATTCTCGGGCGCCGCATGGTGGACGCCGTCACCCTGGTGCAGGCCCTGGGTGGCGGATGGGATCGATCTTCTTTGCCCGATCGCCCGGAGTGTTGCGGCAAGCTGACCAGCAATTTAAGATAACGCCGCATATTAACGAAGCGTGATTGAAGCTTCGCGCATTGAATTCGTTTTCCAACCGCAATATTCAAAAAACACTCTCGCATTCGGTTATGATGAAGCGCTTTCCGGGGCGAAGCATGAGCGAGATCCGAGTGCATTGCTATTCGGGCTATCGGGCTGACGAACGGCCGGCGCGCTTTACGATTCGCGATCGAGAATACAATGTCGAGGAAATCGACGATCAGTGGTATTCGCCAGGCGCGATATATTTTCGAGTGCGAGCGGATGACGGGAATTATTACGTGCTGCGTCACGATGAGGGGCAGAATGGGTGGACCTTGGACGGGTACCGGCAAGCGCCGATAGGGCGATGATACGACGATAGTAAAATCCGCGGACCACTTGATCTCTAGCGGGCGATTCGTTCTCCTTCTTTCACTTTATAGAAATGGTCGGCACGGAGATCGAGGAGAATTTCTCTCTTTCCGGAAGGCCAGAGAATCTCTACCTTGCTAATCTGCGTGTTGGTTCCCAGGCCAAAGTGTATTCGCAAGTCATTCTGCGAAAGATAGCTGCCGCCGCTGAGGACCTCGCTTTCCTGCACCAGGTCTCCGGCAAAACTTTTGACCCGCGCGTTGAGGGCCAGACGGTTGCTCTGGGTTCCTTCCAATTCGAAGCTGACCCAGTGATTGGTTGGGCCACCTTCGGGCCGAAGTATGGTGGGCTGTTCCTTAAGATTTTCGATGACCACCTCGAGTTTGCCGTCGTTGAAGAGATCACCGACGGCTATGCCGCGACTTACCTGGGGAATTTCCAGTGCAGGACCCGCAAGCTTGCTGATGTCCTTGAAGGTGCCGTTGCGCTGATTGAAGTACAGGAGTTTGGGTTCCATGTACTTCGGGCCGCCGGCGATGGAGTCGACCTGCGGGTAGACGTGACCATTGACCTGCAGGAAGTCCAGCCAGCCGTCATTATCGAAGTCGAAAAACGTATCGCCCCAGCCGACATATTTTGTGGTGCTTTGCGCGATGTTTGAGGCGTAGGAAATATCGGAGAAATTCATGCCGCCATTATTGCGAAACAGCGTGGTGTATTCGTCGCTGAAATGACTTACGGCGATAGAGAAGCGGCTGTCATGCAAGTAATCACCGAGCGCCACGCCCATGTTGGCCTGCTCGTTTCCATCCTGGCTGACGGCGACGCCGGCATTAAAAGCAACATCAGTGAAGTGGCCATGCCCGTCATTTTTATAAAGGAAGTTGTGTTGGCCATCGTTGGCGATGAAAAGATCCAACAGACCGTCGTTGTCAAAATCGGACCAGACCGCTGTCAGGCCAAGAAACTTCGTGGATGAATCGAGTCCGGCTTGCTGAGAAACGTCGGTGAAGGTTCCATCGTGATTGTTGTGATAGAGAATGTCGGGGGAACCTTTGAGGCCTCGCGGGCCGCACTGCACGTCAATTCCGCGGTACTTACAAGTCTTGAGTGAACCGAACGCAGGAAGGTTTTGCAGAGAGATATCGGCATAATAGGTGACGATTAAGTCGACCCAACCGTCTTTGTCGTAATCTCCAAATGCTGCGCCGGTGGCCCATTTTTTATCTTTGTCGAGTCCCGCTTGTTTCGTGACGTCGGTAAACGTTCCGTCGCCGTTGTTGCGATAGAGCACGACACCGCCGTCAAAACAGGTGACCACGAGGTCGGGCCATCCATCATTGTTGTAATCTCCGACGGCCGCGCCCATGGCCCAACAGGGATAGCCGACGCCGGCTTTGTCGGTGACATCGGTGAAGGTTCCGTCGTGATTGTTGTGGAACAGGGCGCTGCGAGCTTTCTTGCCTGCCTGCGCCATTCCCACGCTGGGACTGTTAGTTAAAAAAATATCAGGCCATCCATCGCGATCGTAGTCGATTAAAGCGACGCCGCCGCTCATGGACTCCACGATGTATTTTTGTTCAGGGCTGGATAAATGGTCAAATTTTATTTTGGTGGAAGCGGTGATGTCGACGAGTCGGGGTAGTTGTGTGGGTTGATATGGCGGAACTACGGCGGGAGAATTTACCGCATTTCGTTTTTGCGCGGGGATTTGTTGTTTCGTAGCGTCATCTGCAGGCGTCGGACTGGATAAAAATGACGCCGATGCAAATAGCAGCGCAGCCACAATAACAGCGGCAGCGCGATAGGCCCTTAACACAATTTTACGCTTCGAACGGTTTGCGCAAGCGGAGGAAGGGAACAACGGCGTGTTAATTTCCTTTATATCGCGTCTGCACGGCATATAGGGAGCTGCGTGCGGCGATGAAAAGCGTTCTGCCGTCAGGACCGCCAAATAAAAGCTGCGATGGCCGCTCGGGGACTTCAATCGTTTCGAGATATTTTCCGGCGGAGTCGTAGACAAAAATTTGCCCGGCGGCAATGTAGACGTTTCCAGCCTGATCTGTGGTCACGCTTTCACCGCCCAAGTGTTGAAAGAGTTGGAGGTCTTCGACGCTGCCAAATGAATCGATACTGGCAGAGTACGTTGTTTGCCCCTCTTCATTGGTGATGTAAAACTTTTTACCGGGCGTCACTGGAGCCACGCCAAAGGCGCGAAGCACATCGTGAATCTTGGAGCCGTAATAGAGTTCGCCACTCACAAAATCGTTCCCGGCGGGAATGAAGGTGGTTCCGTCAAGGGAAACAAACTGGTAGGGCTTTTTGACGGAGACGGCTTGCGTGAAATCGTTTTCGTTCCGCCACACATCCACGGGCAGAATGGCGGTGAGACCGGGCCGCGTAACAGCGGCTTGGGCTTGGAGAAGCGTGATGTCCGCGGATTTGGCGTTGGCGTCAAAGCTATAGACCATGCCGCTGCCCGCGTAGGAGATGACCATTATATTTCCGGCGCGGTCAAAAGCAAGTTGCACGGGATCTAGTGGATTATCTCTGACTTTGGTGAGCTGCTGTTCCGCGATGGACCAGCGGTAGATGGTTTGCCATTTCGCGTCGACGAAATAAACATTTCCGGCCTTGTCGACGGCTCCACCCGAAATATTGAAAAAGCCGCCAGCCAATTTTTTAATGCTGGCTTGGTCGTCCAGCACTGTTGATTTTAATTTCGCGCTCGCTGCCGGGGTCTTGCCGGAAATATCGAGCCAGGCAAATTCGCGTTGTCGCACCTGGACGCCGGCGGTTTGGTCATACACGGCATTGTCGAACGACGCTTTGCTGTCGCTGTAGCAGTGGATGTTGCGGAAGTGGATGTCCGCGGAGCGCGAGACAAGAATTGCATTCGGTGCAGGTTGGTAGCTGCTTACGACCCTGTAGATGTGCATGTTGGCGATAAGGAGGTTTTTCGAATCGCGAATTTCGAGCGGCAAAGCAAAGCCACCCTCACCGCGTTCTTCTTCGGTTTGCAGCGCAAAGACTTGCCAATTGGAAACGTCGTCGAAGACCGCTTCATTGCGGACGTGATGTTCGCTGGATAATTCGTATATGCGGCCGGGTGTCGATGTGTGCGAGACGTACAGCCCAGCTTGTGCAAAGGTGCTGGGCGTCCAGATATTTACGAACGTTCCGCCTCCGCCGTTGGTGATCCACAAACTTGGATACTGGCCATCCCAACGGCGATTTAAATTTGAATCCGCTGTGTGGGTGTTGTTGTAAATCTGGCTCCAGACTTTCCTGCTTTCTTCCGCCGAGGCGTCTGGATCAATCGTTCCATGTCCTCCGAGAAAGCGCACATCATTCATTAAAGATTGGCTTCCCGATCTCCATAGCGCACCAACCGCGCGTGGGTTAATTCCGTTGGTGTAAAGCCCGATGCCGGTGACGATATTTTTTCCGCCAGAGGGAGTCTCAAGTAGAGGCTTGGGGTTTCCGACTCCCTGGAATGCGGGAGTGCCGTCAGCGAGCAACAGGCGGGTGGTACTTGGGTGTAATCCGATCAAAACGGTGTCGGGCTTAAGGGCGATGGTGTCCGAAACCAGGTATTGGCCTGAAGGAAAATAAAGAACGGTATGCTCGGCAATGGCCTTGCGAAGAATATCGGTGTCGTCTGTTTTGGCATCGCCATGTGCGCCGAGGTCACGAACATTCACCCAGGATTTCATCGAGGGTATATCTGGAATGTCTGATGGCACGGGCGCAGGAAGATGATCGAACGGAGCGGCTTCAAAGATGGTTTGAATTGGATTCGGCACAGCACTTGGCACAGCGATGTCATCGAAATGGAAACCATGCGAGAAAGTTTTCACGACGAATTGTTCACCGGGCGCGCGAAGTTTTTTTTCACTTTCGCGAAACTCCGCAAATACCGGAACATTACGGAACACCAGATTTTCGGCGTTAATTTCGGTTCGGGGACTGTTTTCGTTGCTGATGATTAAAGCGGGGCCGGTTATGTTTTCGAAGCGGCCATCTTTGATCCACAACTCATCTGCGTAATTGGCATCGATGGAAATGGCGGTGGGAACGTTCTTGAACTCGGGACGAACTAAAGTGAGTCCGGCTTCGTGCTCGCGAATGGCGGCCTGGGTCTGTCCTTCAAACGTTGAATCGATAATGGTGAATTGCCATCCGGGCGAAGGCTTGCGGGTCCATATTCCGTATTGCCCGCCGTGAAAGTGCAGATCAATGGCGACGTTACCGCCATCGTGAATTCCCGCCAAGGCGGAGCCGAGATAAAAATCCATGTGCGACAAATAACAATGTTGGGCATATCGCGCGCGCACGCCGACTGCGCCGGAATTTCCGTCCTGAATTTCAATGTCGATGTTGCTCATCGCGGAATAAAAGGTTCCTGGATTTGCGTCTGGGGGACGTTGCGTTGATTCTTTTTCCGACTGGCCGATATTCTGAAATCCGGCGGGGCGCGAGCCGGCGAAAAATACCATGTAGGCTGGTCCTTGTTGAAAGCCGGGAGTGTTTCGCGCCAGCACCAAGGTCGGGCGGGTCGCGCCGAAACCGATGAGGCGAATACCTGGCCAGACGTAAATTGTTCTGCTTAAGCGATAACGGCCCGCGGGAACGAAAACGATGCTTTGATTTCTGTCGTGCTGTACTTTGTTGATGGCCGACTGTAGCGCGTCAGTGTCGTCAGCCTGGCCATCACCGTGAACGGAAAACTCCCCGCTGTCCAAATAGACCGCTTTGGAATCTCGCAGCCGGTTTGGATAGTAGGACGATCCGGACGCTGACGCAGTTCTGGCCAACAAGAGCGTGACAGCCGCTATCAGAAGGTATTTCACCGTTGCGGCGCGCAGTTCTGCTGTCGATTTTGGTGAGCGGTCAGTTGTTGGCTTCGGCATCGTCAGGCTCAGACTTTGAGGGTTCCAGGCGCATGGTACGGTACATGGTCTTCAATTTTTCCTTCATGTCTTTATATCTTTGGTATTCCGCCAACTCGCGCTTGGCGTCTTCGGTCTTACCCGTCTGACGATAAATAGTGCTAAGACGAAAATGCGCCAATGCGATGGTGGGATCGATTGAAGTCGCATGTTTGAGCAGCACTTCGGCCTTGTCGAGATGGCCCAGCGTCATCATCACTTTAGCAAGGCCGACGTTGGCGTCGGTGTCGTCCGGTTGCAGTTGTAATGCACGAGCATAGTGCTGCTGAGCCTCGTCGAGTGCTCCGCGCTGCGCGGCAATATCTCCCAGGCGGCATACGGACTTCTCATCCAAAGGGTTCACTTCCAGCGCTGTCTTGTATTCTTTTTCTGCTTCCTCGGGTCCTCCTGCGGCTGCAGAAGTGTTCATCAACTCGGCAAGCTCAAAATGAAGGCCGGGTAGCTTGGGGTCAATCTGTAGCGCGATTTTGTAGTTCTCAATGGCCTCCTTGGTCTGGCCTTGTCGAGCCAATTCGTGAGCCATCATCTGGTGCCCCTGGGCAGATTTTGGGGCGATTACGATTAGACTGAGTCGGGCTTCGTCCGCAAGGTCGGAATAGAGGCGATACGCGGTGTAGACTAGCGTTACATTGGCGGGATCGAGGGCGCGAAGAGTGCTCACCGTAGCGGCGGCTTTATCCAATTCTCCATTTCTGGAATAGATTTCGATTAACTCGAGGCCGGTATCGATGCGTATCTTTTTCTCTTGCAATTTAGGGAAAGACTTCTCCAAGTCGTTGCGTGCGGCTTCCGCATCGCCGGTGCGTTTCTCCGCCATTCCTAACAGCGCTTGGATTTTCCAAATGCCAGGTTGCAGCTTCAGTGCGGCACGCAGTTCTGGGATGGCGTCCGGATAGGCGCCTTGAAAAAACAAGAGAACGCCCAAATTGCCGCGTGCGTCGACGTTGTTGGGCGCAACGGCCAGAATGGCTCGGAATTCCGGTATGGCCAGATCGGGCCGGTTCTGACTCAGGGCTTCCTGGGCCTTGCGGCTATGAGCCTGGATCTGTTGCTGACTGTTCGTGGAGGATTGCGCGTGGCCAGACAAGGGGAAAAGCAGCAATACGACTAGGAGTGAAAAGGGAGCTGCGTTCATAGTCATTAAGCAAGTGTAAGGCAGACAGACGTTGTTTTTAAGGCGCGGACTTTTGAAAAAACAAAGGGACGGCGAACGACGCCGTCCCTTCCCTCGACTAGGGCAATAGTTAGAAAGTGAAGCGGGCACTCAGTTGACCGCTGCGTGGGGCGACGGCAATACCGTTGTGGTTTCCCGGGCCGAACCCAGGAGCCGAGGCATCGATAATACCGAAGTTAGATGTTCCGCATGGTATGGCTGCGCCTCCGGCCACCACACAAGCGGATCCGATGTCGCTGTGAGGAGCCTGGAAGCTCGGATGATTTAGGGCATTGACGAAATCGGCTCGGAGTTCCAGGCCGAAGCGCTCCCCGAAGTGGAACTGCTTACCCAACGACAGGTTCATGACGGTGAGGCGAGGGCCAACCAAGGAGTTTCTTCCCTCGTTCCCAAATGTCCCAGGCGCCGGCTGAGCAAAGGCCGCGGGATTGAAGAAGTAGCCTGCAGGCACATTAGCGAATGGATTGCCGATAACATTCGGAAACACGACGCATCCATTGCCGCATTGTGAATAGCTGTTATTTTTAGTGTCGATCACTGTGAAGGGATTGCCGCTCTGGGTGATAAAGGTGCTGGACAACCGCCACCCTCCGACGAGCGCATCGCTCACGACGCCGTTGTGGAGATAATTCTTATTGTGTCCAAACGGCAGTTCGTAGGCAACGATAGCCTTAACGGCGTGCCGGATATCGAAATTGGAATTTCCATAGTTGGCTGCCGGATCATTCCCGATTTGCCAGTTCTGGACTCCACCGCGGCTGCCCCAACCTCCCGAGTCCTGATCATCGAGGAAGTGCGACCACACGTAGTTGGCTTGGAAAGTTAATCCGTAAGAATAACGCTTCACCACTCCGACCTGCAGAGCGTTGTAGTTGGAGATGCCGTTGTAGAAATTCCCGTTGATATTGCCGAATAGCGGGAACGGGCGCTCGGCTTGGGTGGTCGGACCTGCTGCCAGAACGGCCCGATTGGTAATTTGATTAAGGTCCGTCGGAAACTGCAAGTTGGAACCATGACTTCCAACGTAGGCAATGGAGGCTTCATAGTCGTGGGCGAACTCATGTTCGACGCTGAAGGTCCACTCGTTGATCCTGGCTACGGGGACGAAGTAGGGGGTGAACGTGACGTTCTGCGGGTGGGCCGGAGTAACGTACGTGAGCGGGTTTCTGGCCGCGGGCGAGCCGGTGACGTAGTTCAGAATGGGATCAGCCGTTGCTGACGATGCGGAAAGAGAAATCAGGGGATTCGGTCCTGTTCCTGAATTCACGTCTGTCGCGTTGCCGGTGTTGGTGCCAACAGAACCGGCGCCCAATCCCTGACCGTAGGTGTCTTCGCTGAAGTTATAGGCGTACATTCCAAAACCGCCGCGCACGGTGGTGTTTTTGAACATGCCCGGCGCCCACGAAAAGCCTATACGCGGTAGGAAGATATTGTGAATGGGTTGTTGCAGCGTGGTGCGGCCAACTTGACCACCAAACCACATGGAACCCTTGGAGCCGTCGAAAGCATTGGTCAGAGTGGGATCGAAGCCCCCAATTGCGTTGTGCAGTTCGCTCATGCCCGTGGTGGCTTCATAGCGCAGACCCAGGTTGACGGTCAGATTGGGCTTAACCTTGAAATCATCCTGCACAAAGACCTGAGGATCCTTGATGCGCATGTAAGTTACGGACTGGTTGGTGGCCTGCCAGTGCTCAACGTCTCCCAGCAGGAAGTCTGCAAAGCTTGCACCGCCAGGAGTACAGGTGGTAGATCCGGCGGGGCAATTTTGCTGTGTATATTGGCCAGTGAAGGTAAACTGCCCAGCGTCTACGTTGCCCCACGGGGTCGTGTTACCTTCTCCCATCAGTACTTCCGCGCCGAAATGTAGAATGTGCTTGCCCTTGATCAGCGTGACTACGTCTGATGGGTCATAAAGGTTTTCGATGTAAATGGCATTCGTGCCCGGCTGTAACGATGTGCAGCAGCTGCCGTTGAGATTGAATGTCGGAAAAATATTGGCCTTGGCGTATTGCAGTCCAAGCGTAGTAGCAGAGTTGAATCCCAGGGTTTGCGGCACAAACCAATTACCCTGCTTGGTGTAGCCCATGCGGACTTCGTTAACCAAGGTCGGGGTGATGGTCCAGGTATCCGACAATTGGGCGTTGTAGCCGTCAATGTCTCCGGAAAAACAATTGATAGGGCATGCCCACTGATTAAAATTCTGTCCCGGGTTGTTTTTCGCCGTGATCGAGAATGTCACGCGATTATTTTTGGAGAGGTCGTAATCAATTCGGCCGAAGTAGCGAAGATTGGGGTTCACTGAAGGCGATAGAAAAACGTAATTGTTAACTGTGGCGTTGGGACCGCCAGCGTTGGGCGACGGATAGAAGCCGAGGACTTTCAACGCCACGGGGTCAATTCTATTGGCCGGAATTACGTTCCCGGGAAACGCCGTTCGTAAGCCACCCACACCGGCAGTCGTGGGGTCGTAAATGGTTGGTTGACCGCTGAAATCCCCACTCCTTTCCGCCAAGGTAGGAACAGTGCTGGTGTGCTGGTTGCCGCTTCCATTATTGGTGATTTTGTCTCGAACAAAGAAGAAAAATAGTTTGTTCTTCAGGATCGGGCCGCCAACGGAGCCGCCCCATTCGTTGTAGCGGATAGAGGGTTTAACGGGTTGGCCATTGCCCCCGGGGAAGAAGTTGGAAGCATTGAGTACATCGTTCTGCCAATATTCATAGGCGGACCCGTGAAAAGTGTTACTCCCGCTCTTACTGATCTGATTGAATACCGCGCCGCCGATACCGTACTGGGCAGAGAAGGAGGACGTGGTGACCTGCACTTCGGAGATGCTTTCGAATACGGAGTTGTCTACGTTTCCGCTGACAGGCAGCACTACCGTGGCGCCGTCCGCTAGGAAGTTCGCATAATTCGGGAGGTTGCCGTTAATGGCCACAGCGTCTCCGGCGTTATATGCGCCGCTGCCTTCCGAGGTGGGCTGCGACGGCGCGCTGGAGGCTCCGGGGAGGAATATATTGAAATTGGCCCAGTCATTGCCGGTAATACCGGCACCAATTTGGGGAAGAGCCTCAATCGTTTTTCCTTCCATAATGGTCCCTTGTTGACCACTTTCGGTCTGAAGCAACGGCGCCTCGCCCGTATCTTCTACCGTGACGATTTCCTGGACCTGGCCGACGGCGAGGGTGGCATCTTCAGTAATGATAGAGACCTCGAGCTTAAACGGGCCACGGGTGAGCTGCTTAAAGCCCTGCTTCGTGAATGTTATGTTGTAATTTCCGGCCCTAGTCGAAGCCGTATCGTAGATGCCGCTGTCGTTTGTGGTGAAGTGTTGGACTTCACCGGTGTCGACGTTGGTGAGCGTAACGTCTACACCCGGAACTGCGGCGCCTGACGTATCCATGACCGTACCGCGAATATCTCCAGAATTTGTGCTCTGGGCCAGAGAAGAGCGAACGCCCAGAAAAGCTACGGAAAGTACCAGCGCGCAACGAAGCAAAACGTTCATATCGAGAACCTCCACGAATTCGCTTTAGACGTAACAGCGCACCCTAACTAACCCCTTGCGCAGTCCTAACCGGTGAAAAGGCACCGTTTATTTCAAACGAAGGCGGTAAACAATCGTTTGCTCTCGACAGAACATGGACCACGTTACTTTGGCGGGGATAATACATTCATTATAATAATGCGGTCAAGATAAAATTTTGATAGTGTACGCAGACAACACGATTGTCTTATGGACTTAAGCGTTCCCGGAACAGGTTAGCGCGAACTGGCGTTAGTCATGTTTCTACAACGATGCTAAGACGTTCTGGGCTGAGGAACGTTTGTGCAATCGTTTGTCTTACAACAATGAAGTGGGATATTCCAAGCGCGAGGTCGCGCGGGACGGAAAATCTATGCGAAAGAACCGGCGAGAATTCATTCGTTTTGGTGTTTCCGCGGTATCTGCCAGTGCGGTCTCGGGAATGCGGCTCCTTTCGGCTCAACCCCAATTACAGGGCTGGGTGACTTCGAGGGACCGTAAATTTGAGCCCATGTCGGCTTTAGCCTGGCGTTCGGCTGGTCCTTCATTCTCCACTGGCATTCAACTCGATCCTGCGCTTCGGCTGCAACCGATTCTCGGATTCGGCGCGGCGCTTACGGATGCCTCCTGCTATTTGCTGCATCGTATGGATGCGCGCGCGCGGGCGGCGCTGCTGGCGGAATTCTTTTCGTCTTCAGGATTGCGTTTGTCGGTTGCGCGTGTTTGCATGGGCGCGAGTGATTATTCGACAACAGCTTACAGCTTCGACGAAAGTCCAGAACCGGATCCGGGGCTACAACGTTTTAGCATTGGGCATGATCGCGAATATATATTGCCGACTTTGCGTGACGCTGCCAAAGCGAACCCGGATCTATTCCTCTTTGGCACGCCGTGGAGTCCACCTGGGTGGATGAAGGCCAACGGCAGCATGCTGGGTGGTTCGATGCGCAAAAAGTATTTTGCGCCCTATGCTGATTATTTTGTGCGCTTTTTGCGCGACTATGCCGCCGAGGGTGTGAAAATCGCCGCGGTAACGGTGCAAAATGAGGTGGATACCGACCAGGACGGACGAATGCCTGCCTCGCTATGGGGCCAGGAATACGAAATTGATTTCGTGAAAAATTATCTGGGCCCGGCACTCGAACGGGCCTCGATGCAGACGAAAATCTGGATTCTTGATCACAATTACAATCTCTGGGGACGCGCGATAGACGAACTGGGCGATCCCCTGGTGAACAAATATGTAGACGGAGTGGCGTGGCATGGCTACATGGGAACTCCCGAGGCTATGAGTCAGGTGCACGAGGCATTTCCCACCAAGAATATGTTGTGGACGGAAGGCGGACCGACCATCGGTGGGGAGTACGCGACGGACTGGGCGAAATGGTCAGAGACGATGATCGGAGTTCTGAGAAATTGGGGTGAATGCGTTGTGGGCTGGAATTTTGTTTTAGATGAGGCAGGCAAGCCTAACATCGGGCCGTTTAATTGTGGGGGGTTGGTGACCGTCGATTCCAAAACCGGGGAACTTACACGCAGCGGACAGTACTGGGCGTTCAGGCATTTTTCAAAGGCGATTGAAAGGAACGCACGAGTGATTGCCTCTTACGGAGCCGTGATCGGAGTTCATCACGTAGCTTGCGAGAACCCGGATGGCAGTCATGTTCTGGTAGTCAGCAACAAGGGCGCAAAACAGAGCGTCCCGCTGATGGCGGGAAATCACGTCCTGGATCTGCCGCTCGAAGAAGATTCCGTGACCACCTTACAGTGGTGACCTTTCTGGTGAAGCGTCCTCATTTGCGCTAGCATGCGAAAAGGGGAAAATTCGGAAGGCTCCACGACCGTCGCGTCCGGCGGCTCGCCGGGGACGGCGACCAATACCAACCTAATGGGAGCGTCGAGTAATAAACCGACCAGTTTGAAAAAGCTGGCCCAGCATCTAGGCTTGAACCCTGCGACGGTTTCCGTCGTGCTCAATGATGTTCCCGGCAGGAACATTCCCCAAGCCACCCGTGAGCGCATCAAAGCCGCCGCTAAAGAACTCAACTATCAGCCAAGCCTACTGGCGCGTTCGCTCCGCAATCGCCGCACGCTTACTATCGGCATCCTGGTTCCCGAACTTGGAGACGGTTATCACACCCAGGTGATGAGCGGAATTGGGGACCATCTGATCGAGGCTGGATATTTTTATTTCACGGCGCATCATCGCCATCGCAAAAATCTGGTCGAAGAATACGGACAAATGCTCATCAATCGGGGCGCGGAAGCTCTGATCACCATTGACACCGCGCTAGAGCATCCTTATTCGATCCCGGTGGTTGCCGTTGCCGGCCATCGGCCTATCAGCGGGGTCACGAACGTGTTGCTGGATCATCGCTTCGCCGCGGAACTTACCCTCAGCCACTTGTACTCGCTGGGTCATCGCGAAATAGCCTTCATGCGTGGCCAGCCGTTCAGTTCTGATTCGGACGAACGTTGGCAGCACTTGGTGCAAGCGGCGCGAGAGATCAAAATCAAGGTTGATCCAGACCTGACGCTGCAGCTTGATCGCGACACAACATCGCCGGAATTGGGTTATCCAGCGATTCAGCGGTTGCTTTCCACCGGCAAATATTTCAGCGCGGTGGTGTGTTTCAACGACATTTCGGCCATTGGGGCGATCCGCGCACTGCAGGATCTGGGTGTGAACGTGCCCGGCGACGTTTCTGTCATCGGTTTCGATGACATTCGGTCGGCGAGCTTCCACAATCCCCGACTTACCACCATACGTCAGCCACTAATCAACATGGGAAGGATCGCTGCGCAATGCGTGCTGAATCGCCTGCACGGCACTGAGGGTTACCGCGAACAAATCGTGGTTGAACCCGAGCTGATGGTTCGCGAGTCGACCGGCGTGGTATGTGGATCGCCTTCTGCCGTTCGGACCCGAGAAAACAAGAAGTCTACAAAGCCTGTCGATTGACGCGCTGACTGAGTTTCAATCAGTTGGGGTAACGCCAATTGGGCTGGAGTGGTGCGCAGCCAAGCGACAGCAGCCTAACCCCGCACCAGTCAACCACTGCAGGTTCGACACTATTTATTTGTGAGATTGCTCCCATTGTTAGTGGCAGCTTGGGAACTTCAGCGAAGCGAGCCAAGTGGCCCAGGCGAACCTACCGGAAAAAGGATAATACTCGTTGGCATACCAGAAGGTGCAAGAGTCCGCGCCATCGAGAGCCATGCTGGAATAATCGCCCCAGCGGTTGAACGTGTGGACCTGCGATCCGGAACCTTGTTTAATGATGGCTTCACGCTCTGTGGTACCTAGGGGATCGCCCGCAGTCTGTCCGGCATAGTAGATCGACGGATAGTCGCCGGGGGCGCCACTCGAACGGCTGTAGCCCAAGGCGATATTTCCCAGCTTGTCTCTGGCGACGGAACCCATCCAGCGGTATTCGGAGTCGTCGGGGGTTTGGCCGAATTGGTAAAGAGACAGCTTGGTTGAGCCTTTACCGGGTGCGCGGAATTCATACCATCTGGCGGCAACAGCGGTAGTGTCGTTCACATTATGAGTGACCATGAAGTGCTGCTGTCCGCCGGCGAACGAGTGCGCCAGTCGATACATCAGCCGGTCGCCGAGGGTGTCCAGGTTATCGTCGGCGATAGCGGGCGGCGGCTGGGGAACACAAGCGGTGGTAAGAAAGGGGCCGGAAAAACAGAACGCTAAATCGAAAGCGGGAACGTCGACGGGCATGGAGCCATCGACGCCAGCGAGAGAGGAATTAGCGGGGTTGCCAAAGTCCGGTTTGAAAACGTACTCGTAAACGTGTGAGTCGCCCGGGAAAAAATTGTCGATGCTTCCCAGCAAGACTTCAGGGGCATCGGTGCCGGAGTCGGAGTCATCGTCCGCGGGTAGCATACTATCGTCGAACAAGGTGCCGTTGGAAGTGTCCAGGATGCAAGCTTGCCTGGCTTGACTATTGCCTTTGCGCATCAGGTTGCCTTCGTAAGCGCAGACGTTTACGCCAACGTAGCCGTTGGCTTTAGGGCCAAAATCGTTTTGGGTCTGGTAATACACGTTGGGAGTAAGGCCCCACTTGGGATAATCGGGGAAACCGGGTTGCGGGAAGGCATACCGGTAATAGCTCCCAGTGGCGTCATCGGTCTGCGAGACAGCAATGCACGTCATATAGGGAGGAGAGAAAACGTTTTGAGATGCCAGCCAGCGGTGATTCTTTTTATCCCATTGGATGATGATGTCGCCGTCATTGGACGTTTCGCAGGGGCCGCCAAAGCCGGCCCAAAAGGCGTTGCCTGGGACAGGCCCGGCAAGTACGGTGCCGCTGGACTTGTCAAAGACCGCGTAACAAATGTTTACCCATTCCACGACCTGGGTGTCGCCCACGGCCGCATTGGTGTCGGGAGGCGCAACCGGAAAAGCGGTGACGCTGGGGCAATTGAGGGGAGCACTAGGGGCATCGCCTACGCCTTCAAATCTCAGTCCGATCATGGCGCCGATCAGCGGAGACGCTGAGGGTGCCAAGCCGGTTGCCGGCACTGCCGCTTGGTTCTTCTGAATACTGTTCGATTGGTGTTGCTTCGGGTGTAGAGGAGCGTGCGTGGAGTGGCTAATGCCCGGGACGGCAGCGTGCGTTAACATTTCACCTAATGGAGGTGAAACGTCAAAATTGAGCGGTGTATTTACGGCCGCGTTGTTTAGAACCTTAGGCTGAGTCGATGTTTGCTGCCCCGCCGCAGGGAGCCCGCACATCGCCGCCAGAATCAGCGAGAATATCAGGGGCACCGAGGAAGCCAACACTTTGACGTTATCTCTCTTCATGATTGCGGTTCCTTTCTATCTCTGAATTCGGGAGGCAATTATAAATTCCCGAATCAACGCGTAACACGAAGTCTTACCTGTTCAACAAAAACGTTCATATGCGACGCGGCAGACCACTCGTTAGGACTGACGGAGCAAGATTTTGCATTCCCAGACGTATTTAAGAGTCAGGTAAGTTCGTGATAGTGCATATTGACGCGGTGAGCCTACACGTTTTATTAAGTTTTACAACCAGAATTTATGATTTAGCCGACTTTTCCACAGCACGGGCTTGGTCGGTTGATCGCCAATAAGTCCAGTCGAGGGGATTTTGCGGTGACCAGTACGTTCAGCCTTTGCTGGCCGACGCCAGGGAAGCCGAATAAGATGAAGATTTCTATCTCACCGAATGAGGCGCTACTTCGATATTGATTAGATTGATTTATGTAATCAGCAATGCGGTCAAGTAATCTCTCGCTTAATAAACGCGATTGCGTTCACAGATTACTCGGTGCGCAGAGCGCGCATGGGGTCGATGGTGGCTGCGCGCCATGCCGGGACAAGACACGCGATGAGCGCTACGAAAACGAGAATCAAAGAGGACGCCATCAATGTGAGCGGGTCGCGGGAATTGCCTCCGGACCAGGACGAAAGGATGCGATGCAGGGCAACGCTGAGGATTAATCCCAGAGCCAGACCGATGCCCAGGGTCATGGACGTGGAGGCAAGGACCAAGCGGACGATGCTGGTGCGCGGCGCACCAAGCGCCATGCGGATGCCTACTTCCTGAGTGCGCTGAGAGACCGCGAAGGAAACAACGCTGTACAGCCCCGTGGCGGCTAGCGCTAATGCAAATATTGCAAACATCGCGAAGAGCGTGGCGATGAAGCGGTCCTGGCCCCATCCTTGCGTATCAAGCCACCACAACAAAGTATGGTTCAGAATGCCCGTGACCAGTTCAGGATTGTGCTGGCGCAAGCGTTCCTTGAAGGAGTTCAACATAGTGTCGGGATTTGTGGTGGTTTTGATCAGCAGCGAAACGTCCGTGGGCAAAAGGAAACTATAAGGGAAAAAGACGGCGGGCTTCACGGGACGACTCAGCCCGTCATTGCGGGCATCGCCGACCACTCCGACAATCTGAAACCAATCATCCGGCTTCTGCGACAGTAATATTTCGGGCCGATCAAGTTTCAGTAAGGGGCTCCGCACACCTTGGCCGATGGGATTCGTGTCCCCGAGAAATTCTTTGACGAAGGCTTGATTGACGACGGCAAAGTGCGCGGCACGCAAGGTTTCGGATTCGTCAAAAGTACGACCGGACATGACGGGTATGTGTAGCGTGGAGAATTCGTGGGAGCTGACGGCGCAGAGCATAGCTTGGGCGTCGGCCAACTGTGGCCTGCTCTGGATTTCAATTTTGCCTCGGAAGCCACCTAAGCCGGGAAACCACGTGGTGGAGATGCTGGCGTCTTCCACGCCCGGAACTTCGGCGATGACTTTACGCACGGCTTCCTGAGCGTTGAGACGGCCCTCCCAAGCGGGATTGGCGCCTTTGGGGAAGCCGACGTTGAGCGAGAGAACATTCTTTGGATCGTAGCCGAGAGGCGTGTGGAGACGCGCTTCGAAGGCCTTGAGGGCGGCCCCGGCGGAAGCAATCAGCAGCAGGGTGAGGGCGAGTTGACCGGCGATGAGGATGCGATGGCTTTTTCGGCTGCTGGCGCTGCCGGTATGTTTGGAGCTGCCCGCTTGGACCAGCGCGCCAACCTGAGGAGTCGAAAGCTGCCAGGCGGGCGAGATGCCGAAGAGAATTCCGGTGAGGATCGCAACGGTTGCGCTGAAAATGAGCACGGGGGCGTTGACGTGGATAGCCGCTTCGTGTGGAAAAGAAAAAATGGGTAGAGCGGCGACGATCCAGGTGACACCTTTATAGGCGGCAACGACTCCGAGCAAGGCTCCGGTGACGGAGAGGACAACCGATTCGGTAAGGAGTTGTCGTACCAGGCGTTTGGGGCCGGCGCCGACGGAAGCACGCACGGCGAACTCATGCTGGCGGGCGGTACCGCGCGCAAGAAGAAGGATGCTTACGTTCGCGCAGCCGATGATCAGGAGCGTGAGAACCGCTCCGAAGAGCAAACCCAGTGTCCCAGCGAACTTGCCGAGGATTTGTTCATTGAGGGTAACAATGGCGATGCGCCGATTTTGCGGATATTCCTTGTCGTTTTTGGCGAATTCGTCGGCGATGACCTGGAATTCCGAAGCGGCGGCGGGGAATTTAACCCCCGGCTTGAGACGAACGAAGGAAAGCCAGTAATCGTGCTGGGCACCCGTGGGCGCGGCGGGTAAGTAAACGTCGGAGTCGCCCCAGGTGAAACGCGGCGGCACCACGCCGATGACGGTGTAAAGCTTGTGATCAAGTTCGATCGATTTATTGATAACGTCGCGGCTGCCACCGAACTGGCGCTGCCAGAAAAGATAGCTGAGAACGGCGACGGGTGCGGAATTACCACCGGGCGCATCGGAAGTGAAGAATTCGCGGCCGAGGAGCGGTGGGACACCCATAAACTCGAACAGGTTGGGAGAATAAAGGCCGACGTTGACGGAGACGGGAATCTGATCGCCGGTGAGATTTTGCTGGGCGCCCTGTTGGAAGAAGACATCTTCGACCGAAGAGGCGTTACGGACTGTGGAAAAGCCGGCGCCATTGGTGAAGAGCAGCGGACCGCGGCCATCTTTGTCGTTGAGCTCGATATGAACCATGCGGTCGTTATTCTTATAGGGATAGGGGTCGAGAAGGACGCCATAGACAACGCTGAAGATAGCGGTGGTGGCCCCGATGCCGAGCATTAGAGACAGAACGGCAGTGACGACAAAGCCCGGCGCTTTGCGGAATTGGCGGAAGGCGAAGCGTAGGTCCTGTAAAAGATTCCACATAACGAGTTAACCTCCGCCCTTGAATATTCTCTTAGACGAACGAGAAAGGAGGCCGGATAGTTTCATGAAATTTGCGATAGAGGAGCTTTTATGGCGAATTAGCGGAGCGGATGGGGCTGGTCAGATTAAATTGAGGTAAAAAAGCGGTTAGGCATCTAAATGGATGACGTTTATGAGATTGCGCGATGCGGGTCATGGTGAGCTAAACCAATGCTGACTCAATTGTGACTAAGATATTGTGTGTGAATGATGATGCCCGAGGGAATGGCGTCGCGCAAAGGAGTTTTGGAAAGCGAACGGCACCAAGAATGAGGCAGGGTTATTTGCGTTTTGATTTTTCGGGGCTATCGGACTTTTTGTCGTCCTCCTTGGCAGCAGGTTTTGGGGCGGCAGGGTTTGGATTTTTGCCGGCATTTACAGCGGTATTTTGAGCGGTATTCTGAGCGCGGTCCGAACGTTCCGGTTTCTTCTGGCCAGTGGGTGAGTCTGGTGCAGGTGGCTTTTCTGTTGATTGCTTGTCTGCAGGGGGTTTTTCCGGTTCTGGGTGCTCGTCTTCGCTTTTGTCTTTCTCTTTTTCGGTTGCTTGCTTGGGAATGGGCGAAAGCAGATAGTGCATTCTGGCGCGAGCCGCGCGCCATTTAACGCTGCTGGCATTTCCGGCGCGGTCTAGATATGGGGCCAGCTTTTCATCGGTGGCGATCCCCTGTTCCTTCAAAAATTGCGTGAGAGCAAGGCTTTGTGCTTCCAGGGATTCGAGCAAGGAAAATAGTTCGTCGAGTATCTCTTTAATAGGTTCTGGGTTGTTTTCCATGCGCTCGCCCCCACGGAAGTTTACTGCGCGTGTTACTTGTGGACGCGCCGGTTAAAAATGACAGGACGGCGCGCCGCGCTTTTGCAGATATTTCTGGTGGTATTCTTCGGCGCGATAGAACGGGCCCGCAGCGGTAATTTCTGTGGCGATGGGGCGCTTAAATTTTCCACTTGCCGCGATCGCGGCCAGGGATTTTTTCGCGGCAGCTTCCTGCTCCGGTGAATGGAAAAAAATCGCGGTGCGGTATTGAGCGCCGAAGTCCGGGCCCTGGCGGTTTACCTGCGTGGGGTCGTGAGCCGTCCAGAAAACATTGAGCAGCTCTTCGAAGGACACTTTAGCGGGATCAAACGTGACTTGCACGACTTCGGCGTGCCCGGTTTCGTCGGTGCAGACATCTTTATATGTCGGATTGACGGTGTGGCCGTTGGAATAGCCCACTGCGGTGTCGATTACGCCGGGAACCTGGCGAAAGGTCTCTTCCACTCCCCAGAAACATCCAGCACCAAAAGTAGCAAACTCGTTCATTTCGCACTCCAAGGTTAAAAAATATTAAGGACGACCTGATCATAATAACGCAGGTTAGATGCGCGGGAGTGGGGTTCCGATTCAGCTCTGCTAAACCGGTGTTCTCGTGCCGCGCACAAACTGAGCGGATGGCAGTGTTGATGCTAGTGCGGGAAGAAGAGACAATCAAATGGAGGTACAGGAATGGATTTGGGATTGACGGGCCGAGTCGCCATCGTGGCCGCTGCAAGCACTGGTTTGGGATTCGCGGCTGCGAAGGAATTGTCACTGGAGGGCGCGGAGGTGGCGATTTGCGCCCGCACCGCCAGCGATCTTCAAGCCGCGGCAGCGCATATTCAGCGCGCGAGCGGGCGCGAAGTGTTCCAGCAAGCTGTGGATGTAACCGACGCCAAAGCGGTGGCAGCTTTTGTTTCCGCGGTGGAAACTCACTTTAAACGAATCGATATATGCGTTACCAATTCCGGCGGGCCGCCGTCTAAGTTCTTTGAGGACACCGGCAACGAGGAGTGGCAAGCGGCCATAGACCAGCTGTTAATGAGCTGCGTCTTCTTTGCCAGAGAAACATTACCGCGCATGAAAAAAAACAAATGGGGCCGCCTGATTACCATCACGTCCTACGCAGTAAAGCAGCCTGTCGACGGACTGTTGCTTTCGAACTCGATTCGCTCGGCGGTTACCGGGCTGGCGCGTACGTTGGCCAATGAATATGGCGCGTATGGCATCACGGTGAATAACGTCTGCCCGGGGTATACGCGCACGGAGCGCTTGGGTGATCTCGCAAAAGCGATTTCGGGACGGACTGGCGCGAAGCCCGAAGAAGTGTTTTCCGGATGGGAGCGGCAAATCCCCGCCGGACGAATCGGGACCCCGGAAGAATTTGCTGCAGTGGTTACGTTTCTCGCTTCTGAGCGCGCCGGCTATGTAAATGGCGTCTCGCTTGCGGTGGACGGCGGAATTTCCAGAAGTTTGTTATAGCTTCAATGCCTGCGGCCAAGCGTAGTTTTGAACTTTCCCTGCTCGCCGAGACATTCACCATCTGCCATCTTGCTCCTGACGCCGCGGTGCCGGAGTGGGCCACGCAGGGGCAATTTTTTTCCATTACGCGCACCGGCGAGGAACTGTCGGTCATTGCAGCGTCGGACCTGGTTCCGGAAAGATTGCGAACGGAAGTGAGCTGGCGGGTTATGAAAGTTCACGGGCCATTTGATTTTTCTGAAGTTGGAGTGCTGGCCGCTCTCGCGCAGCCGCTGGCCGCTGCGGGCGTGAGCATTTTTGCGGTATCGACATTAGATACGGACTATTTGCTGGTGCAGTGCAGGCAATTGCGCGAAGCGGTTACTGGGCTTCGTAATGCCGCCCACACGGTTCATGAAGTCAAAGCGATTTCTTAAATTTATTGCCTAACGGGAAAGGTTCCAATGAGCAGGAAGTTCATCAACGTTCAGAAACCGAAGGCTTGCCGCGGTGGTTGGCGGCTTATGGCCACGGCGGTAATTGTGTTCAGCGCAGTTGTATCGTTGCAGGCTGACGAACCGTACGCGCGCAATCGCAATTACGATTTGCAACATTCAAAGATTATTTTGCGCTTCGACGTGGACCAGAAAAAAGTAATTGGGGAAGTCATCCATACCTTAACTACGCTTCACGAGGACACTTCCAAGATTGAGTTTGATTCCGTGGGGCTGACGATCCAGAGTGTGACGGTAAACAGAGCCGCGGCTAAATTTGAGACCACGGCAGAGAAGCTGATCATTCCCGTCGCTGCTGGAAGAGTTGGTGACAAATTCGAAATCGATATCCGCTACGAAGGAAAACCTGCCAAGGGCCTCTATTTTATTTTGCCGGACAAGGATTACCCCAATCGCCCGACGCAGATCTGGACGCAGGGGGAATCGGAAGATACACGATATTACCTGCCCACCTATGACTATCCGAATGACCGGTTAACTACCGAGACGGTGCTCACCGTGCCGGCTGCGTGGTTGACAGTGGGCAACGGCAAGTTGATTGGCGTGACTAACGCTGCCAACAACATGAAAAGCTGGACGTGGAAAGAATCTGTTCCCAGCTCAACCTATCTGATCACCGTGGTGGCTGGAGAATTTGACGAAGTGAAGGACAGTTTGCGCAATTTGCCGGTGACGTACTATGCCCCTAAGGGCCGTGGCGACCGGCTGCCAGTCAATTATGCGCGGACGCCGGCGATGATCGAGCTTTTCAACAAGACATATGGCGTCGACTATCCGTGGGAAAAGTACGCCCAGGTGATGGTGGACGATTTCGTTGCAGGCGGGATGGAAAATTCCAGCGCTACGACGAACACCAGTTCGTCGCTGGTGAATCCTCAATTGGCCGCCGAATACGCGACCGGCCAGGATGATTTGATTTCCCACGAGTTGACGCACCAATGGTTTGGCGATTATGTGACCTGCAAAGACTGGGGAAATATCTGGCTAAACGAGGGCTTCGCGACATTCGGTGAAACGGTGTGGACCGAAAACCACTTTCCAAAAAATCAAAGCGAATACCAGCGGTGGACGGATGCGCGACATTGGTTTGCCTCGGCGAATCTGTATGGCAAGCCCATCGTACGTTACGACTTTGCTGATTCCAGCGAATTTGACGGCAATGCTTACAACAAAGGCGGGTGGGTGCTTTATATGTTGCGGCACCAGTTAGGCGAAGACACTTTCAACGGCGCGCTGAAACATTATCTCGAAGTCAATCACGGCAAAAATGTGGTTACCGCTGATTTTGTGAAGGCCGTGGAAGAGGCTACAAACGCGGACGTGGATCTATTCTTCAATCAGTGGGTCTATGGAGCTGGGGCGCCGAAGTTCGACGTCAGCTATTCATATGACAACAGCAAGCATCAAGTTGCCGTTACCGTGAAACAAACGCAAAAAGTCGAAGGCCGCGTCGGACTTTTCCGTGTGCCTACGGATGTGGAAATTACGACCTTAGCCGGGGCACACCTTTACCCGATTGTGGTCTCGAAGCAGACAGAAACCTTTTTTTTGCCGGCTGGCTCTGAACCGTTGATGGTCTTGTTTGATAAGGGCGGAAATATTCTGAAAAGGACGGAATTTCATAAACAAAAGAAAGAGTGGCTGTACCAGCTTAAGAATGCTGCCGATTTTTCAGATCGCGCGGACGCCGCTGTGGCGTTGCGTACTTTGAAGGAGGACGTAGCGCAATCTGAAAGTAAGATTGAAGCGAAGAACGACGATGTGATTGCGGGGTTGGCGGACGCCGCGACTAACGATAAAGCCTGGGGAGTGCGAGCGGTGGCTGCCGAGAGCCTGGGCGAAATCGGAGGGCCGGACGCAGCCAAGAGATTAATTGTCGCTTTGAATTCAGCAAAAGAGCCGTGGCTGCGGGCCCGTATGGTAGCGGCCCTGGGGGGTTTCAAAGATGACAAAGATGTGGCGGCGAAACTAGAAAGCGTCGCGCAGCAGGATACTTCGTATCGGGCGCGCGCTGCGGCGTTGCAGGCGCTCGGGAAGTTAAAATCTCCTGACGCGTTTGCCATTTTAAATGCAGCGATCGCTGCGGAGTCACCTGACGATTTTCTACGGAATGCAGCGTTGCGGTCGTTGGGCCCGCTGGGTGACGAGAAAGCTGTGCCGGTTCTTCGTGAGTGGGTTGTTCCCGGGAAACTGATGGAGACACGCGAGGCGGCGATATTCAGCCTGGCGCGGCTGCAAAAAGATAAAAAGGAAATTACCACCCAGATCGCGTCCTATTTGCCCGAGCCACACTTTGGGGTTCGAATGGCCGCAGTGTCCGCGCTGGGCGCGCGCGGAGATGCTTCAGCAATCCCTGCTCTTGAGCAATTGCTCAAGAGCGATGACTTGAGCATCGAGGTGGCTCCGATGATCAAAGAACAGATCGCCCGGTTGAAGCGGCCTGCGAAAGAAAAAAGGGGCAGCCATCCCGCGGCTGCCGCCGACGATGATGACGATGAAGAGTCTGCTGATAGCACTTACGGTGGGAACAGGAATACGGCGGTGGTGGACGAGCGTCTAGATAAAATTGAGCATCTTATGCAGGAAATGAACGACCGGCTGAAGACTATCGAAGCACGGCTCCCTGCGGAAAAACATAAATAAAATTTTGGTGGCCGAATTTCTGAGTTTAAGCTTCCGTAGACGAGGATTCCGCGTCGGGCGAGGCGATCAGCACGCGAAAATCGCGCAAGTTGTTGCCGGTTGCGCCGGTAATAATAGCGTCGTCTAACCGATTGAAAAATGTGTACGCGTCGCTGCGCTTAAACGCGTCATGAGGGTCGAGTCCGGCCGCATGTGCTCGTGTCAATGTTTCACCGTCCGCAACCGCGCCAGCCGCGGGGCTGTTTCCGTCGATGCCATCTGTTCCAGCGCTAAGAACGGCGATATTCTTTTTCGCGATTTTTTCGACACAAGAAAGCACGAAGGCAGCATTTCTGCCGCCGATTCCATTGCCAGTGATTGGTGAACTCACTTCGCCATCGGCGATCACCGCCACGTACCGCGAAGGATTGATGCTGCGCAATTCTTCCAGTTGCGCCAGCAGATATTCCGCGGCGAGCTCGACCGGCCAGTCATCGGTGGCGTTGTCGCAACAGGTTATACAGCCAGCGCCTTCGGCCGCGCCATGCGCAGGGTGAAACAGATTATCGAGTCCCAGCAAGATCGAAAAGTGCGCGTTCTTAAAACTTGGATCACCAGCTTTGGGCGTTTCTGCTGGAGCTCCGCTCGCAATCCAGCGATAAAACGCTCCCGGAAATTTATCGCCCAGAAGGTATTTGTCCAGAACGTCTTCCATGTCAGACAACGTGGTTGGGTCGGGCAGGGTGGGGCCACTGGCCAGCGCCCATTCTTTTCCGGCGGGCACGTCGCTGATTGCCAGTGTAATTTTTGTGGCGCCGTTCGCCGCAGTGACTAACCGGCCACCTTTTACCGCTGAAATATGTTTGCGGACGGTATTGATGGCTTCGATGGGAGCGCCGCAACCGACCAGCGCGCGATGGATTTGCTGCATGTCCGCCAAAGTAAGTAGCGGGTCGAGGGGCAGTTCAACGAGGGCCGAACCTCCGCCAGACAACAGAAAGAAAACCAGAGTCTGGTTGTCGCAAGCCGACAGCATTTCCAGGATTGCTTTTGCGGCATTCCAGCTGTCTTCGTTGGGGATGGGGTGTCCGCCAATGAAATATTGAATGGCGGGCTGCGGCGTCGCCGGAGCAACCGGAGCCGAAGCTATGCCCGCGAAAGAAAAGTCTCGCGGCAAAATAACTATGAGGCCGTCCAGCATCGCGTGAGCAGCCTTGCCGATGGCTACCACGCGTACTTTTTTAAAGTGCGATAGATCGATGGCTGCCGGACCGCAACGTAGCAGCGATCCTTCGCGCAGCAATTCTCGTTGCATGGTCAACGGTATGTCGATGGCCGCCAAAGTTTCGTGGAAGATACGGCGGGCCAGTTGCTTTAAATCCACCATGGGGGAATTACCGGCTCAACCGGTGGGTCTCAAAACTTCAGGATTCAAAATATTCGCGGGGCGCTTGCCATCAAAAAAATCTCGCACATTGGTTGTGGCGATGCAGGCCATTTTCGTGCGCGTCTCCAGCGACGCGGAGGCAAGGTGCGGAGCGAGCACAACATTGGGGCGTTTCAGCCCTGCATGGATGAACGGCTCTTTTTCGTAAACGTCCAAAGCTGCTCCAGCGATCTTTTTGGTCTCCAGGGCGTGAACCAGCGCCGCTTCGTCGACCACGGAACCGCGCGCCGTGTTGATGAAAAAGGCGGTCGGCTTCATGCGCGCAAATTTTGCGGTGGTAAACAGTCCTTGGGTTTCCGGGAGCAGCGGCACGTGCACGCTGATGAAATCTGATTGCGCAAGCAATGTATCCATGTCGCGATACTCAGCGTTTAGTTCTTTTTCGATTTCTTCGGACACGCGCGCGACATCGGTATACAACACTTTCATTTTGAATCCGCTCGCTCTGTGCGCCACGGCGCGCCCGATGCGGCCGAAGCCAACCAAGCCGAGAGTTTTTCCCCAAACGTCGGTGCCCACCAACTGATCCAGGTCCCAACCTGTCCATTTGCCGGAGCGCGCGAGAGCTTCACCTTCACCCAGACGGCGCGCGACGGCCATCATTAATGCCCATGCAAAATCCGCGGTAGTTTCATCAAGTACGCCGGGAGTATTGGTCGCGGCTACGCCGCGCTTGGTGCAGACCGGCAGGTCAATATTGTCGAAACCCACAGCCACGTTTGCGACGATGCGCAGTTGCGGCGCGGAACGCAAAAAAGGTTCGTCTATGCGCTCTGTCAGCAGGCACACCAAACCTTGCTTGTCCTGCGCGCGTGCAAGTAATTGTTCTCGTGGGATCCGTTGCGGCTCAGACCAATATTCCACCTGGCATGTTTCTTGCAAGATGCGCCGCGCTTCCTCGAAGAGCGGTCTAGTGGCAAGAATTTTTGGCCTGGGCATCCATCATCCTTTTGCGACAGAAAAACACACTAGCACAGGTCTAGCGCGACGGAGCGCTGCATTTACATACAAGCGAGTGATGCACGTTGATTGCAAGGGCGACGCGAGCCTCACTATAGTGGGGAAAGGAGGTTACGTACTTGTTAGCGGAAAACACCGCTCGAAAACCGTTGCACCGCGAGGTTATTCGCGGGTTGCAAAACATTGTCGGGGCGTCCAGGGTGCTTCACCGGCCGGAAGATTTGTTGCTCTATGAATATGATGGCTCGGTGGAAAAGGGCCGGCCTGGTGCCGTGGTTTTTCCCACGACAACGCAAGAGGTATCGCAGGTGATGCGGTTAGCCGCGCAACATGATGTTCCGGTCATTGGGCGCGGAGCCGGTACGGGGCTTTCCGGGGGGGCTCTGGCGCGAACCGGCGGGATCATGATTGTGTTTGCGCGCATGAATCGAATTCTAGAGATCGATTTGGAAAATCAGCGCGCTGTTGTGCAGCCGGGGGTGGTCAATTACGAATTGACGCGCGCGGTGGAGGGCGCCGGACTTTATTTCGCGCCCGATCCATCGAGTTGGAAATCATGCACGATTGGCGGCAACGTTTCGGAAAATGCGGGCGGGCCGCACACCCTGGCGTACGGAGTGACTACCAACCACGTGAGCGCGCTGGAATTGGTTTTGCCTGATGGGGAGATTTGTCGTGTGGGCAGCCGTCACGGTGATTCCGTGGGCTATGATCTGGCCGGTCTTTTTGTTGGCTCGGAAGGGACACTTGCGTTGGTCACGGAAATTACTGTGAAGCTTTTGCGCAAAGCGGAGAGCGTTAAAACTTTGCTGGCCATTTTTGACGATGTTGACGGTGCTTCCGAGACCGTCGCGGAAATCACGGCGCGCGCGATTACTCCCGCGGCGTGCGAGATGTTGGATGGCTGGACGCTGCGAGCGGTGGAAGACTTCATTCACGCGGGGTTTCCGCTGGATAGCGCCGCAGTGTTGTTGATCGAGCTTGAGGGACTGGCGGAGGAAGTGGCGGCGCAGGTCGCGGCTGTGGAAGAGGTGTGCGGCGAGCATCATGCGCGCGAAGTGCGCGTAGCTCGTCACGACGCGGAACGCGAGCTGCTATGGAAAGGGCGCAAGAATGCCTTTGGCGCGCTCGGGCGAATTGCACCGAGCAATTACGTGCTCGATGGCGTGATACCCAGATCAAAAATTCCTCAGGCCTTGCGGTACATCCAACAAATCGGGGAAAGATATAACTTTAAGATAGGCAATATTTTTCATGCGGGCGACGGGAATTTGCATCCCATTGTTTTATTTGATCCGCGCGATGCGGGCCAATATCAGCGGGCTATTGAGGCATCCGCCCAAATTATTCGCTACTGCGTGGAAATTGGTGGCGCGTTGACCGGCGAGCATGGCGTGGGCATGGAAAAGAACGAATTGATGCCGCTGCTTTTTTCGGATGATGATTTTGAGTTGATGCGGCGAATTCATGACGCGTTTAATCCGCAATCGGCGCTGAATCCCGGGAAGATTTTCCCATTGAACAAAGGTTGCGGCGAAATAACGCCTAGGGCGCAGGCGGCTGTTCGAGCCGCTCCGCTATGAACACGACCGCAACTAATGTTGCCGCGCGACTCCAGCCGGTTATCGGCGCCGCCCATGTTGATGGTAGCTCCGAATCCTGTGCAAAGTTTGCTGTCGATGATGTAGCTCCCTCGGCCGTCGCCCGGCCGACTTCACCCGCCGAAGTAGTGGAGATCGTTCGTTTCTCGAAGAGCGAGAAATTGGCGCTCATCCCCTGTGGCAATGGCACGAAACTGGGCATCGGAATGCCGCCGGCGCGTTACGACATTGCGCTGGACATGACCGGTCTGAATCAAATTGCGTATTACGATCCTGGTGATCTCACGCTTAGCGTCGATGCTGGAATGAGTTTGACGCAACTGGCCGAGGCGCTCGCTCAACAAAAACAATTGGTCCCGCTTGCCGTTCCTTTTTTTGAGGAATGCACGGTGGGCGGAACGATCGCGTCGAACATTGGTTCGTCTCTGCGGCCTGTCTATGGTTCGGCGCGAGATTTCTTACTTGGAGCCGAATTTGTCAATGGGGCTGGGACTTGTACGAAAAGCGGTGGGCGGGTAGTAAAAAACGTCACGGGCTACGATCTGCACAAATTGCTGATTGGATCGCTGGGAACTCTTGGAGCGATCACGCGACTCAATTTTCGGACATTTCCATTACCTGAGGGTTATGGTCATGTGGTGGGCACTTTTTCGTCGGTCGTTTCCATCGTGCGATTCCAAGCGATGGTTTCTAAATCGCTGCTTGCGCCGAGCTCTTTCGACATTCTTGATCCCGAGGCAGCGCGGACGGTTGCGAAATTCAAAGACAACCGTGATTCAGCCTTGCCTTCGTGGTTCACGCCTGGCGAGTGGCACGTGTGCGTCGGATTTGAAGGCGCTGAAACCATCCTTCGCCGATATTCGTCAGAACTGGTGCAATACGCGCAAAAATGCGGAGCGAGCAATTACCATTTGCTGGACGAATCCGATGACAAAGCTCTCCGCAGCGCATTGCGGGAGTTGGTTAACCTGCTGTCTTGGTCCGGCCCGGCTGCAACCATCTTCCAGATCAACACTCTTCCTGGGTTCACGCCAGATGTTCCCGCTCTGAGCGGTCTAGCGGCGCGCTTTTTGATTCCATCTTATATTTTCTCGAATTCATCTGGTCCGTTATATTTCGCGCTGCAGCCCGATGATTTGAACGATAAAACGATCGGCTCGCTGGCGCACATTGCTTCTGGCGTATTTGAATATGTGGCCGCGCGCAACGGCTCCGCATCCATTCTGTTCTGCCCGACACCCTTGAAACACGTTGTCAACACTTGGGGACCCGCAAGGAACGATGCTGTCCTGATGCGCCGCGTCAAAAACGCGTTCGATCCTGAAAATGTTTTTGCCCAGGGACGATTCGTCGCCGGGATCTGATCGCAATTCGACTCAATAGCGCAACCGTTCTGCTTTGTTTGAAGACATCGCTGCGATGAGCATTATCATGGACTGAGCGCTCATGGTACTGAGTCCTATTCCTGGCTTGATTCCCATTTACGAAGATTACGCGCGGTGTATTCATTGCGGACTTTGTCTGAACGCTTGCCCGACGTACCGTCTTTGGAATCTCGAGGCCGATTCGCCACGCGGGCGAATCCATCAAATGATTCAGGTGGAGCAAGGCGACTTCCCAGTGACAAATTCGTTCGTCGATCACATTGACAAATGTCTCGGCTGCCGTGCATGCGAAACGGCGTGTCCCTCCGGCGTCGAATATGGAAAGCTCGTGGAGTACGCTCGGGCACGCATTGCGCGTGATTACCGGCGTCCGCTGTTATCGCGGGTTGCTCGCGAGGTGGTCTATCGCCGGTTGCTGCCCTATCCAAAACGCATCGCGACTGTAGCGCGTTTGCTGCGTGTTTATCAGCGCTCCGGACTACAATCGCTGGCGCGGTCCTCCGGCATTTTGAAACTTCTTGGCCTGGATAAACGCGAACAACTGCTGCCGCGTGTTGATAGTAATTTTTTCTACGATCGTCTGGGCAAGACATTTCCGGCAGCCGGCGAAAGGCGTGCCCGGGTTGCATTTTTTGCCGGCTGTGTAGCCAACGTAACGTTCGCCGAGCTGAACGCCGCAACGATTCGAGTGTTAGCCGCGAATGGTTGCGATGTTGTTGTGCCCGAGGGGCAACAATGCTGCGGGGCGCTCGCGGCCCACGCGGGTGTTCGCGATGTAGCTCGCGAGTTGGCGCGCGAAAATCTGCGGGCATTCGTGTTAGATGATGTAGACGCGATTGTGACCAATGCAGCGGGCTGTGGCTCCACGCTGAAGGAATACGATCATCTTTTCGCGCCGGGCGAAGCTGAATACGGACAGGCTGCAGTGTTCGGGAAGAAAACGTGCGACGTCACTGAATTTCTAGCCGATCTGGGGTCGTCCGCGCCACTCAAGGCCTTGCCGCTGCGCGTCGCGTATCAGGATTCCTGCCATTTGCTTCACGGCCAAAAAGTGCGTGAAGCTCCGCGAAAGCTGCTGCGCTCTATTCCCGGGCTTGATCTGGTGGAGTTGCCGCACTCCGAACTTTGCTGTGGGTCTGCAGGCGTTTACAACGTTACACAGACGGAAGCGTCTCTCGAGTTACTTGCGGAAAAAATGCACTGTGCTTCGGCTACCGGTGCAAAGGTGATTGCCACGTCAAATCCGGGCTGTCTGTTGCAGATGCGCGCGGGCGCGGAAATGCACCAAACGAATCAGCAGGTCTTGCACGTGATCGAGTTGTTGGACCAAGCCATTACAAATTGAAATTGCGGTATCAATTGGCCGTTCAGGTAAGGAGCGCCTTCACTGGGCGCCGCTAATGTGCTGCCGCCGCCGCAGCCATCCCATCGTTGAAGTTCTTGAAAAATGCGTCGTACTGTCCGCCGGCCTCGGCGAAGCGCAGTGGCTTCACGCGCTCGACACAGATTTCAGTAGTGTTTGGCGAGTTCTCGAGGATGCTCATGGTTTCCGAAATGAAGTCTTTGAGTGGCATGGCGTTCGGATCGCTTGCCATTCTCGGCCCCATCAATTCCGTCTGCACGTAGGGCGGGATGAGTTCGAGTACCTGTGCCGCGGTGTCTTTGAGCTGGTAGCGCATCGATTGGGTATAAGAATGGATGGCGGCCTTGGTAGCGCAATAGGTCGGCGTCATTGCCAGTGGCACGAATGCCAGGCCGGACGAAACGGTCATGATCACCGGCTTTGGCTGTTTCAGAAGGAAGGGCAGTAGCGCGGCGTTCAGGCGAATTGGGCCGAGAAGATTAGTGGTCACCATAGCCTCGGCGTCCGCAACCGCGGCGTCGTACAAGGACTCGGGTTTCATGATGCCGGCGTTATGGATGACGACGTTAAGAGTGGGGAAGTCCTTCTTCAGTTTTTCGGCGAAGGTTCGAATCGTTTCGCTCTTCGCAATGTCCAGGATCGCCGCCTTCATTCCTGGATTCGCCGCGACGGTCTCGTCGAGGAGGTTGTTGCGCCGGCCTGCAATCACGACTTGATTGCCCTTCGCGTGGAAAGCCTCCGCGAGGGCACGGCCGATACCAGAGCCTCCACCGGTTATCAGGACTGTGTTGCCAGTTATTTTCATGACGTTTCTCCTTCGCTGGCATATTAAGCCCGACACGAACCAATGGGAAGTGGGCACTTTAGTCGAGCTGACTAGCCCAGGTAGACCGGCGAGGCAAACGCGATGTAGGAAACGCAATTCTGCCGAAGGCCGTCTAACAGCCAGCGATCACGCAACTTACCTTTCCGCACGAAACGCCACTAAACCCGGCCGGAGAGCCGGGGAACTTTTTAGGTCTTGCCTGGGAAATGCTAGATGAAACGCATAATGCCTGATCAGACCCGATGAAAATTCGACCGAACGATCAGGACGAAGAGCTGCTCAAACGCTCCGCCAAGGGCGACGAAGAAGCATTTGCAGCTTTGTATCGCAGACATGCGGATGTGCTCTATCGCTTTGCGTTTCGCATGACCGGTAGCTCCTGGGGAGCGGAGGAAATTGTTCAGGACGTTTTTATGATGCTAGTGCGCGAGCCAAGCAAATACGACGCTGAACGAGGCACTCTGCCAGCGTTTCTTTTCGGAGTCGCGCGCAACAAGATCATGAAATACAACGAACGCTTGCCGCGAGAGATTTCCTTAGTGGAGCGGCAGGAAGATGGCAGCGGTGGCGGGTTGACGCTGCGGGATTCTTTCACGCCGGCGATGTGGGCGGAACAACGCGAGCGGCTGGAAAAGGTGCGAGCCGCAGTGATGGAGCTGCCTATCGAATTCCGCGAGACGGTGGTTTTGTGCGAGCTGGAAGAAATGACTTATGACCAGGCCGCGCGGATGCTCGATTGCCCCATCGGCACGATTCGTTCCCGGTTGCATCGCGGGCGCGCTCTGCTGCTCGCCAAACTGGAAATGCTGCGCGACGCGCCGCGGCGCTGGAGTTCGGTAGCACGATAAGGGAATGGAAGATTGATATGAACTGCGAAGAATTTGAAATTTTAGGTTTGGATTCGCAACGCGACGGTTCAATCGGCAACGACGGCCGCGAGCGTGCGGTGCAGCACGCTCGCGTATGCGGCCGATGCGCCGCGCTGGGAGCCTCTTGGGCCGCGGCCCAGGTCGAGCTGACTGCGCTGGCGGAGAGTAGCCGGGCATTACATGTGCCGCCTCGCGTAGAAGCACGAGTATTGCAACAGTTTCGGCTGAAGCACCAGCCCCGGCAAGAGCGCAGATTTTTGCAGCTTGCGACTTGGGGACTGGCGGCGGCTGCGGTGATCGTATGCACACTCGGGGTATGGGACTGGCATACATGGCGCCAAGGTTCGCTGGACGGAACGATGGCTGCTTCCCCGACCATGGCTCTCGATGCACTTCCGAGCCATTCGACCGGTACGTTGGGAACCAGCGACACCACTGTCGGCGATGATTCCG
>Ga0073928_10000822_pt1 | contig 65553 bp, 50 predicted proteins | sample PaiPotPPA55metaG_FD_76969 | JGI IMG/M metagenome (GOLD analysis project Ga0073928, IMG submission 76969) | Iron sulfur acid spring bacterial and archeal communities from Banff, Canada, to study Microbial Dark Matter (Phase II) - Paint Pots PPA... ... | reverse complement strand
TACTCCCGCCAAAACAGCCATGATCGGTCCTGCCGCAATGAAAGGACCAACGCCCGGAATGGCGATAGCGCCAATCCCAGCCAACAAACCGAGCGTCCCGCCCAGGATTGCTCCGGAGCCTGCGCCTGTGGCTGCGCCTTCGGGTGCTTTTGTCGCTTTCTCGGTCCCGATTTGCCTGGAGCCGAGATTTTCGGGAAGCAGCGCGGAAATATCGCCAGCGGGAAAGCCCGATCGAACGAATGTCTCGGTGGCGTTATCCGCGCTCGACAAGCTCGGGTATATTCCGAATACAGCAGTCTTTTTTCCTGACATGTTTTTCTCCTTTTACTCCTTCCAGTGTGAATTCAAGTTAAAGCCGTCTACTGAGATTGTTTTGCCGGAGCTACTTCGATCTGGCTCGTGACGTTCGTTGCCCCCACGACAGCAGCTGCCTTTGCTTCGATACTGGCTTTCTCGTCTTCCGAACGAACGGGACCCCTCAGCGTGACTTTGCCGTCCTGAGAGATGATCTTGATGTTGTGCGCGTACGTGGAAAGTGACTTGTCCTTATAGATGGAGCTGCGAATTTGCTTGGTGATGTTCCGGTCGGTCGGATTCATTTTCTGCTGGTCAGCCGTAACCACGCCGGCGTTGTTATCGCGCTGGTTGGTTTTCGTGTTGTCAGCGGCAGATTGTTGGTCTTGCGGGATGGAGCTTGCAATCAGCGACACGCTGATAAGCAGAGATGCCCCCACGAGTGATAAATACCTTCCAATTCTCAAAGTGCGATCCATGTTTTCGATCTCCTTTTCCACTTGCCAGGGGCCCGGTCTCCAGTGCCTTAGTGCCCGCTTGGCCGCTCTCGCGCTCTGGCTTAATTGGAAGGTATCGCGACGGGCACCCGGTAATGCATCAGGTCTTTCGTTTATCTTTCACTAGAAACAAATCTATGAACCCGAAACTCCAAAAACGTGCGGCCTTGAATCCACACACGCGAAATACAAGGGCGGCTGCGGTTAGTCGCGTGTGTGAATCTGGCGGCGGGCGATTTCGAGGAATTTCTGCGGAGACGAAACACAATGGGCGCCGATACAGGGGATGCAGGGAATGATAGGAATGATACAGCGGAAGAAGCAGCGCTCATTCCGGTTCCAGGCGGGCTCGTATCGATAGAGAAGTTTCTTATAGCAGGATGAGATTTGAGCGGCCAGCGCAGCCAAGAAAGCAAAGGCCGAGACGCCTCGCTCGTTATAAGAATGGAAGAAAAAACGAGGCGTCTCGTAAGAATCCGATTGGCTCGAGGCTAGCCTCGGGCCGCCTTCCGCGCTGTTCGGCGTTCCGCCGCGTCCTCTTCCGCCGCCTGTTCGTTCAACGACTTGACAAACTCGTCCGCTTGCTTTTCAGCGGCGTTCTTCGCCGTGCCGTAGCGCTCTTGCAGCTTGCCTACGAGCTGCTGTCTCCGGCCATCGATCACGTCGAGGTCATCGTCTGTTAACTTGCCCCACTTCTCCTTGGCCTTCCCCTTGTACTGCTTCCACTTACCTTCCATTTGATCCCAGTTCATTGTTCGTTCCTCCTTGAAGGCGATCGCTTCGCTGCGATCCTGCGCGCTAATAACAACGTACTGCCAGCTGTTTCAAAATACGGATTAGCCTTGAGGGACTCCGAAGGGATCAGGTACTGCCCAGCACGCATCCGCCCCGATGACGATGACAATGAAGGATCCGGTCTACAGCAAACCTTCGTTCCTCCTACTGAAGTGGCTGTATGGTTATTTACCTTCACTCGACCTAACCTTTGCTTTGTAACAGCCGGCATATCGAGAAAAAGCGTCGGCGATACTCGTGCTAGTTCACAGGAGGGCTCTATGCTGCAATGGGCTATCGCATTTTTTGTGATTGCGCTGATCGCTGCTGTGTTCGGATTCTTGGGAATCGCCACAGCGGCCGTAGGAATCGCCAAGATTTTGTTTTTCGTTTTCCTAGTTCTGTTCCTTGTGACGCTCCTCGGCGGACTGTTGAGACGGGCTTGATGAAACGTGGCTCGGCGCACCTTGGCGGGCGCCAACGCAAAGGAGGGCTATGAAAACCGCGTTACTGCTTGGCTTCGTCCTGGTGATCGTGGGTGCCATCGCACTCGCGTACCAGGGCATCACGTATACAACGCACAAGAAGGTGCTGGACATCGGTCCGATCGAAGCCACAAAGACCGAGCACAAAACCATCCCGCTGCCCTCGATCGTTGGAGGGCTCGCGCTCGTCGGCGGAATCGCTTTAATAGCAACAGCCAGACGAGAAGCGTAACCACGGTCTCACCCCCCGAGGCCCTGGCTCGAGAGAAGGAAGTTCCCGAGTCGGGGCCACCCCTTTTATGCGGTCGTCGGTTGCTCATTTCTTCCGGCCGGGAATCAGGCAGGTCCGCAAGCTAGCCGAGAACGATTCGGATGGTGTGTATGGCCGCGTCGTCGGTGAGCGGAATGTTCGCTGAACCGGCGAACACCTTGCCGTCGAGTTCCGTAAGTGCCACGCCGCGTGCAACGCCGGAGGGATTCTCTACTTTGATCTTGTAAACCGAGGAGTGGTACCGAAACTCGATCGAATAGGACGGCCAGCTTCGAGGTATACACGGATCGATGCTGAGGAACATTCCTCGCACGCGAAATCCGAGAATCCACTCCGTGCCCGCCCGATATAGCCAGCCGGCGGAACCGGTATACCAAGTCCATCCTCCACGACCCACATGGGGCGGCTCCGCGTAGACGTCGCCCGCAACCACATACGGTTCCACTTTGTATCGCTGCACATTCGCTCGGGAATTCGTGCGATTGATAGGGTTCATCATCCTGAACAGTTCGATGGCCTTGTCGCCGTCGCCCAGCGCAGCGAAGGCGATCAGCGTCCATACGGACGCATGAGTGTACTGTCCACCGTTCTCTCGAATCCCGGGCAGATATCCTTTTATATATCCAGGATCGTGTGGATCGTGATCAAACGGCGGAGTCAGCAGCAAAATAAGTCCGTCGGGCCGCCGCACCAGTTGGGTGTCGACGGCGTCCATCGCTCGCACTGCACGGCCTCGCTCCGCTGCTCCGCTGATTATTCCCCAGGATTGCGCTATGGAGTCGATGCGGCATTCCGTATTCTGCGCTGAACCGAGCGGTGTTCCGTCATCGAAATAGGCGCGGCGGTACCATTCGCCGTCCCAGCCCTCGCGCTCAAGAGCGGCCTTGAGCGCGCTTACGTGCAAGCGCCACGTTTCCGCACGCTTGTGCTCGCCACGTGCATCCGCAACCTTCGCGAATTCCCAGAGCACCGTATGCAGGAACCAGCCCAGCCAGACGCTTTCTCCCTTCCCCTGCTGCCCCACACGGTTCATGCCGTCGTTCCAGTCTCCTGTACCCATCAAGGGCAGGCCGTGGCTGCCGATTGAAAGACTGTGGTCCAGCGCGCGCGCACAGTGCTCGAATAGCGTCGCTCGCGTCTCTGAAACGCGAGGTTGAAAGTATGATTCCTTCTGCCCGTCGAGCAGGATATCGCCCTCGAGAAACGGAACTAACTCCTCCAGAGCCGCCGTATCGCCCGTCGCCTCAATATAGTTGGTGACGGCATAAGGCAGCCATACAAGGTCGTCGGATATTCTTGTGCGGATGCCGCGACCGGAAGGCTCGTGCCACCAATGCTGCACGTCGCCTTCGACGAACTGGCGGGAGGCGGCCCGAAGCAAATGTTCGCGCGCGACTCCTCGGTTCGCAACGTCCAGAGCTAACACATCCTGAAGTTGATCCCGAAAACCATATGCGCCGCTCAACTGGTAGAACGCTGCGCGAGCCCACACACGGCAAGACAGCGTTTGATAAAGCAACCAACGATTTAGAAGCAAGTCCATCGCTGTGTCAGGAGTCTTCACTTGCACGGCGGTCAGCGTATCGTCCCACCGGCGAGTTGTGTCGCGCAGCTCGTCGTCCAGATTGGCGGAGCGGAAGCGGGTCAACAACTTCCGCGCTTCATCGCGGTCTTTCGCCTGCCCGAGGAAGAAGACAATTTCCGCGCGCGTACCCGGACGAAGTTCGACGGTGGTTTGCAGCGCTGCACACGGATCCAACCCAGCTCCCACCTGTCGTGAAAGAGGGCCGCCACGGGCTAATGCAGCAGGACGTTCCGGCCCGCCATTGCGGCCCAGGAAATCGGTGCGGTCACCCGTGTACGAATTCTGCCGTCCGCAAAGATCCGCAAACGCGATTCGTCCGCCGAACTCGCCGCTCCATAGGCTTCGAGCGAACAGCGCACCGGATGCCGCATCGACCTCGGTGACAATGTAAGGCGCCGTCGCGCTGCGCGAGCTCCCCAGCAGCCACTCCGCGTAGGCGGTAACAGACAGTCGGCGGGTGCGGCCTGAACGATTCTGTAAAACCAGCCGCGATATCTTGATCGGATCTTCCGAAGGCACAAACTGCACGAGATCACAAGTGATGCCACGCGAGCCATGCTGAAAACGGCTGTACCCCTGTCCGTGCCGAGCCACGTATGTGGCAGTCTCGTCGCGAATCGGGAGCGCCGTGGGACTCCAAAGTTCTCCCGTGCTTTCGTCGCGGATGTAGATTGCTTCTCCTGGAACGTCGGTGACATGGTCGTTCGACCACGGCGTCAGCTGGTTCTCGTGGCTGTTCACAGACCAGGTGAATCCCGAACCCGACTCGGACGCCAGAAAACCGAACGATGAGTTTGCGACGACATTGATCCAGGGCTCCGGCGTACGTAAACCCTCGCTCAGTACGACGACGTATTCTCGGCCGCCGTCGGCAAAACCTCCAAAACCGTTGAAGAACTGCAGGTCCTGTCGCGCCGGCTGCACCTCCTGATTTCCCACATCCCGGGCCTGGTAGGGCGGGGACGCCGTGGGTTCTCTGTATTGCACCCTTCCAATCTGCTCGGCCAGGGTTCCCCGGCGGCTAAGAAGAACTACTCGGGCTACGTTTTGAAGCTGAGCGCGAGTCTGGGCCGATACCAAATCGCTTCGCAAAAGGAAGATCCTGCCACTCGTGGCGCTGGTGTCTGGAGAAAGGCGCAATTGGCTCCCGTGTACGAGCGCATCGAGAGAGCCTTGCAGCTCCTGGAGATACGACGTCCCCTTTTCGTTGATGATGACCACGTCGGCAGCAAGTTGTTTCATGCGCCAGTACTCATGCGCCCGGAGCAGTTGCCGTATCAGGTCCAGGTCCTCCGGGTCATCGATCCGCGCGAGGACGATTGGCAAGTCGCCAGAGATTCCCTGGCCCCATAGAGTGGAAATATCCAGAACGGTTTGGCTAAGTATGTCCGGGCCGGGCCGGAGCGACGCGTCAGAATACAGCACGGCGTTGGCGAGACGCTGGAACAGATGCGCTTCTTCCGCGCTGATTCCCAGGTGATGAAGCTGGACCTGAGCCTGGGTCCACGCCAGAGTGTGAGTGCGCTCAAACGTTCGAGCGTCGTGATACTTGTCGGCCAGCGCCAACACCTCGTCGCGTGTGGAAGCGACGACAGTCGAATAGATCAGGCGGACTGTTTCGCCGGCGGGTACGCGCACGGTGCGCCGAAGAGATATCGCGGGATCGAGCACGGAACCAACGGTGTTGGAGAGCGGCCGCCCGTCAATGATCGACACGGGATTGCGAAGATTGCGTCCGCGTCCAAGGAACTTAGCCCGGTCTGTTTCGAATTGCAGATCGCCGATTGTCTCCGCTTCCACCGCAAGTACGTGGGCCGCCCAGACTGGAGTTTCGTCGTCCGAGCGTTTGCGCCGAGTGGCAAGCAACGCGCCAACGCCAGGAACGTATTCCGTTTCTACAAACAAGTTGGAAAAAGCCGGGTGCGACGCGTCCGCCGCCTGAGTCGCCAGCGACAGTTCCGCGAAGGAAGTCACTTGAATATCGCGGGTCCGCACTCCCATGTTGGAGATGGAGACACGACGCACCTCGGCATCGTCTTCGGAGGACACCACCACCTCAAGAGTTGTGGTAAGAGAGCGGTCGCGCCGGAGAATTTCGGCGCGGTCTTCGTAAAAAACGGCCTCATAGGAGTCAGGTTCAACGCCGCTCGGCTGGTAGCCGGCTGACCAAACGTTCCCGCTCTGCTCGTCGCGGAAAAAGATATACGTACCCCAGCAATCCCGCGTCAGGTCCTCTCGCCAGCGCGTAACTGCAATATCACGCCATCGGCTGTAACCCGAGCCTGCTGCCGTCAGCATCACGGCGTAGCGTCCGTTCGAAAGGAGTTGCGTGCGCGGCGTCGCGTCGTTCGGCGTCTTGAACCGGCGCACGACAGGCGGGATTACTTCCCGAACTTGCGCTGACGCGGACACTTCCTCGGCGCGCGGGTGCGCCACCAGCACGCCACGTGGCGTGCGCTCTTGTAACAGCAATTCCGTGGCTTGCACGATCGGCTCGGCATGGAAGCGATCTTGCATCACGCCGTCGTGTAACGCGTTCGCAAAGGCCACCAGCGACATCCCCTGGTGATGCGCCATATAGGCGCGCACGACTGCGACATCCTGGCCTTCCGGCACTCGCGTGCTCGTATAGTCGAGTGCCTCGTAAAAACCATAGGACCCGAGGCCGCCGGCCTCGGCAAGTCTGGCGAAGTTTCGCACCGCGTCGGACGGCGCGATCATGGCGGCAAGAGCGGTGGCGTAAGGCGCGATCACGAGGTCCTGGCTGAGCCCGCGCTTCAATCCCAGCCCTGGAACTCCGAAGCTCGAATACTGATAAGTGAAATCGAGGTCGCGAGCATTGTAGGCCGACTCGGAGATGCCCCACGGCACGTGCCGTTCATTCCCGTAACTGATCTGACGAGCAACAATCTGGGTGTACGTCTGGCGCAGCAGGCTTTCCGCCGGTGAACGCATGACCAGGGCGGGCATAAGGTACTCAAACATCGAGCCCGACCACGAGATGAGAGCCGAGCCCCGTCCGACAGGAGTTAGAGCACGGCCCAGGCGGAACCAATGCGAGGACGGAACATCGCCCTTTGCAATCGCGATGAAGCTGGTGAGCCGCGCTTCCGAAGCAAGCAAGTCGTAACAGTTTGGATCCAGAGTTCCATCGCTACCGCGAAAACCGATTGAAAAGAGCTTGCGAGTTTTGTCAAAGAGGAAACTGAAGTCCATGGCTTCGAAAAATCCTTCGGTCTTCGAAACGATTCCCAGTAGTCGGCGTTGCAGACTGGTCGCTTCTTCGGCTGAGCTGCGCAAGACTTTCACCAGCGCGTCGATCCGCCCGAGTAAGTCCTGGTTTCCGAGAGCGTCGTGTGCTCGGTTCCCGCCAAGCACGGTAAGTTCGCGGATAGCGGCCTCGAATCGCTCGGGAGCTTCTCGGAGAGTCGGAATCGTTCGGAAGAAGGGCTCGATCGCAAGCCACTCGGGCGCTTGCTCCGCAGGTCGCTGTGCCATGCCCACGATTTCGGCTGAGGATAGACGCAGCCAGGGAATCAGAATTGCGGCGTCCTTCGCATGGCTTTCGACGCAGCCCCTTGCACTTTCAGCCCACAAGCGCAGTTCGGAAGCGGCAGGATCGCCCAACTCCTGCGCCAGAGTTTGCGCAATGTCGGCAGCCGTCTGTGTACGCTCTTTCAACTCGGCGAATCGGATCGCCCAATCCACGGGGTTCGCCGGCGCATCGCCAATAATGTTGACCAAATTCCGTACCGCATTTCTCAGCTGTTTCAGAGTAACCGTGTGACTACGTCGACTATCCGTAACTTTGCTCAGCGCCTCTTGCAGCAGACGTATCGAGTCTCCAATGCCGGCGAGGACATTTGATTCGATCGACGACTTCTGGACCAGGTCTCGGCACCCGTTGCCGAGCGCCAATAGATGCCCGGCCATATTTCCGCTGTCAACCGACGAGACGTATTTCGGATCGAGGGGTCGAAGATCGCGCGTGTCGTACCAGTTGTAGAAGTGCCCTCGAAACCGCTCCAACTTGTCCATCGTTTGGAGTGTGACGTCCAGCCGGTCCGTTGCGTCCCGCGTCCCCAGCCATCCCATATCACGCGCTGCGAGTGTCGCGAGCAGGTACAGCCCGATATTCGTGGGCGACGTGCGGTGCGCGACGACGGGCTTTGGGTCCTCCTGAAAATTGTCCGGTGGAAGCCAGCGATCTGTTTCCGAAACGAAGTTTTCGAAGAAGCGCCACGTTCGGCGTGACGTGGACCGAAGCGATGCTATGTCGTCCTGCGGCAGTGGCTCCGCGTCGGCCGACTTCGGCGGGCGGCTGATCCATTGCGCTACCGCCGGAGCTGCAAGCCACAAGACGACAAAGGGCACTGCGACATACAAAGCCTGGCGGCGCAGAAATAGAACAACCCCAAGCGCAGTAACGGCGAGGACCACGGTTCCCGCCATCCGCCGATAGATCTCGAGAATCTCCAGATCCACTCTCCGCTTTGCCTGCGCCGCCGTTACCCATTCCAGGAGGTTCCGATGGGTTATGAATAAGCGGACCAACGTCCGCAGTATTGCGTCGGACATCAGCCATGCCTGGTAGGCGAGGAATGTAATCGTCAGCCCGACTTGGGAGGCTCCCAGCGAAAGGTCGGAGAGCGCTCCGCGAATGTGACTTCGCTTCGAGGTTCCGCCCAGGCGAGCATTCAGTCCCGCCAGAAAAGGCAAGAGCGCAGGAAGTGAAATTGCCGCCAGAATGAACCGCGTCCACATCCACGGAGACAATCCAGGCGTTAGCCACGCGGCAATCAACGCCAGGAACGTACAAGGTGCCGAAAGGGTGCGTCGCAGGTTGTCCAGCATCTTCCACCGGCTGAAGGACGGGATCTTGATGCTCCGCCATTGCTCGCGCGACAGGCCTCCACGCCCGAAAATCCACGGAAGCAACTGCCAATCTCCGCGGGCCCACCGATGTTGCCTGGCGGCCGCGGCTTCGTAATGCGACGGGAAGTCATCGAAAAGCTCGGTGTCTGTCGCCAGAGCGGACCGCGCGAAAATGCCCTCGAAAAGATCGTGGCTAAGCAAGGTGTTGTCTTTTACCTTGCCCACGAGAGCTTCTTCGAACGCATCGACGTCGTAGATTCCTTTGCCGGTGTACGAACCCTCGCGGAACAAATCCTGGTAAACGTCGGAAGTGGCGGATGCGTACGGGTCAACGCCGCTCGGCCCGGAAAACACTTTCTGGAAAAGCGAACCTTCTCGCTCCGCGGGGAGGGAGGGAGTAATGCGCGGCTGGACAATTCCGTACCCGTCCACAACGCGTTCTTCGGCCTTACTGAACTTGGGACGATTCAAGGGGTGCGCCATCGTCCCGATCAAGCGGGAGGCCGCGCCTCGAGGCAATCGCGTGTCTGCGTCAAGCGTAATCACATAGCGAATGCCGGCAATTTCCTCCAGGGTACGGCCGTCAACGGATAAAAATGTTGTGTTCGTTGAGCCGCGGAGAATTTGGTTCAGCTCATGCAGCTTTCCGCGCTTGCGCTCCCAGCCCATCCATTTTTGCTCGCTCTCATTCCACATCCGCTTGCGATGGAACAGGAAGAAACGATTGCCGCCTTGCGTCAACGGACCATGGCGTTGGTTCAAGCCCCCAATTCCATCCGCAGCGGCGGCGAAAAGCTCGTCATCGCCGTCGACCACTTGCGCAGACGCGTCCATCCAGTCAGACAGGAGTGCAAAGCGAAGATCGCCGTCGGAATTCGCCAGATAATGGACCTCCAGCTGTTCCACTTGCTCTTTTATTGCGGCCGGCGACGAAAGTAGAGTAGGCACAACGATAATCGCGCTGTGTTCCTTCGGCACACCATCGCGAAAATCCAGCCGAGGCAACGTTCGCGGTCCCAGTAAATCCGTCACCGTGCGATTGACGAGTGCGATCGCCAGGTCCGAAGCAGGGATTGCCGCCAGCAGACCGAACAGGACAAGGTATATCGTACCGACACCCGATTCCCGAGCGTGTATCAGAGGGAAAGCGAGGATAATTGCGGTCAAGACGCCGATGGTGCCAAGATAACCGGGGACTGCGGCCCGTACGTAAAGCCGCAAGAGCCAGCGCCGCCAGGGCACGCGAAACCCGAGTTCCTTCTCGAATTCTCGCCGCCCGTGGGAGAGAAGATAGAAACCGGGATCGGTGAGGCGCTCGTCAACCGATCGTCCGTTATCCGGTGGCCCTCCGCGAGCTTTCCTGGCGCGCTGTACCGCGCGTTCGGCGATTTCGATCTCTGAGCGGCCAGAGCCCCGAGAAAGGGCCTCGATTGCATGACGGTAGTGGTCTCGCGTTGCAAAATCCATTCTGTCGAAGTTGCTCCCGTTGCGAAGCACTTCGTCGACGAGGCTTACGCTTTCAAAGAACTCCTGCCAATCGAATGCGGACATCAGGCGCATACTCGTGATGATGTTTCGCACGGTGACGCTCATTGCCGCCTGATCCTGATGTTCTGCGCGCACGATTTCGTCGGCTGTTGATCCTTGCGCAGCGAGACGCTCGTCAAGCCACAGAAGGATCGGGCCGACTTTCGGATCCAGGTCGCGTAACCGTTGGACGAGCTGCACCGCGAACGCGCGATCCAGAGGTCTTTTCTCGAATTTCCTCAACACCGTGGCAGGCGAAAGCGCCGACCGGCCGCCGGTTCCCAGAAGGCTATCGGCAAGCGTGTCGGCCTCTTGGCGGGCGCCGCGGCTCTGAACGATGCTCTCAGCAAGGCGGCGGAGGTTTTCCACCAAGACCACTCGAAGGGTGATGGCCACGGCCCACAATTCGCCGATCGTGAGTGGCTGAACACGCTGGTAGGCAGCTACGAAGCGACGCAAGGAATCGGGGTCAAACCGGCTGTCTGTATGAGCCACAAATGCCCAGGCAACGCCAAAAACCCGGGGGTAGCCTTTCAAGTGGCCGGAGGCAAGTTTTGGAAGTTTTCGATAGAAGCCGGGCGGCAGGTCGTCCCGAATCTCACGCAGTTGTTCCTCGACGATATAGAAATTGTCAACAAGCCATTCCGCTGCCGGCGTAATAGCTTGCTCTCGCGAAATTGCCTGTGCTGTGGCGCGGTAGTACTCGATAAGGACGCGGCCGTTCTCGACCACTCTTGGAAGAAGGGGCAGACCTTCGTCGGCTCCGTCGGTAACTGCCTGGGCCGCCGCCAGCGACTCAGCATGTTCCTCGAGGCGCTCCAGGCTAAAGAGCTCGGCCCGAATTGGTTCTTCGATTTCCGGGGAAGCTATGAGGGGCTGCGCCGTGGCCATTATGTTGTCTTCGCTTTATTACACTACTTGATTCCGACCGGCCGGAGTCAAAATGAATTCTCGCTTGTCGGTCCCGAACGAAACTAACCTGTCCGAACGGGCTATACCTGGGAATAGAGAGAATCACTTAGACGAAGAATGGTGTTGCGGTAAAGAAATCGTCTCGTTCGGGGCCCACAAACTCGGTTCCCGCGGGCTAACCCGCCTTGCGCATTTTACTTCGATCCGACGAATCGTTCCAGTCTGTTCGTGGGGATGACCGCTTTCGCGCGGAGACGTCGTGGGGCCCGAAGGGCGGATCGAAGCACGAGCTCCAGATGGGAGGCGCTGTACGGGAAGGACATGAAATCGAACGCGCGGATATTCAGCGCGGCAAAGTAATCCTGGTATTCGTGAGGGCAAGCGGGCGCGCACGCAATAATCGCAGGGATCTCTGTGGCCCTGTCCCTCAGGTATCGGATGACGTCGCGGTAAGTGCCGTCCAGCAGCCAAAAACCACAGAAGCATGCTGAAACGTTCTCCTTTGCCAACGCGGATCGTACTCCCTCCACCGATTGAGCCCACACAGTCTTCACCGGATGAACTTGGAGAAGCCCGGTCAAGCTGTTACGAATATCGCGATCGATGGTGGCCACCATGACCGTTGATACGCCGGTTTCGAAGGACATTTCCCCGGATGAACGTTCCCATTCGGGAGTCGGGATCTTGAAATCTGACGCGCGTGGCCCATTCATTTGTCATCCTTTCCAGTTCCGCAGTTCTGTTGCTGTTCGAGGGAGAAACCAGAGCAAAAGTCCGCCAAGCTAAACCCAGCTAAATCATATTCCCCCAGGCTCTTTTCCGGTTCCGTTCCACGTCCCACCGTTAGGAACGGATCCGCTCAGGCATAGTCGTAGAACAACAACAGTTCGACAATACAGAAAATGAGTCAGGCGGCTCGCGGAACTTACTGTAGGCGCGTTTCTCGTTCAGTTTTGCAAGCAAAACCGAGCAGCGCTAGGGCTCGACGATCTGGTTGCGGACGGCATACCTCACCAACTCACTCACAGTGTGGAACTGCAGCTTGCGCATGATGTTCGCGCGGTGGGTCTCGGCCGTCTTGACGCTGATACAGAGAGAAGAAGCCACTTCCTTACTGCTCTTTCCTTCTGCGAGCAATTGGACAATTTCACGTTCTCGGGAAGTCAACCGGTCGCCGGCTGTGGTCGGCGTTTCCGAAGTGCGCATTCTTCCTTCTTTGAAGTTGGTCAGCATCACTTCAGTGGCGCGCGGAGTCAAGAACGGCTTGTGATTCGCCAGGGTTTCCACCGCTATAATCAAATCGCGATCGGAGTCTGACTTCACGATATACCCGCGGACGCCCGCCTCGAGGATATCCCGGATGAGCTGATCCGAGTAATGAACTGAAAGGATCAGGATTTCCGTGTCCGGCGACTCTTTACGGATTCTCCTGGCCGCGTCGACTCCGTTCAGATCCGGCATACTCACGTCGAGTATTGCGATGTCTGGCCTCAGTTCCTGGGCTTTCGCCACGGCCTCGCGGCCTGTGTGCGCTTCGCCGCAAATCTCCCACCCCGGATGCGACTGCAGCAGCGCCTTGACGCCTCGTCGCAGGAGATCGTGATCGTCCGCAATCAGAATTCGAAGTGTCTTCATTCTCGTCTCCAAAGAAGCGGGAATCGCGCTTGCAGATTTAGTAGGCGTGGCAGGAGTCCGCGCGGGCCTGGCCGTGAGATGCGCGCGAAGCTCTTCGCGTTTCAAACCTGAATCTTGTCGGTCAATTCGATCGCTTATCATTAGGCTTTACCTCAGCTACAAGCGCGTTCCGCCAAACATTGTCGAAGTTGTTGCCGGGCGCGCGAGAATCGTGTTTTTACCGCCGATTGAGATAGATCGAGTATTGCTGCTGCTTCCTTGGCTTGCCTTTCCTGCAATCCCAACGCCCAAACCACCACTCGCAGCCGCTTGCTTAGGCTTTCGATTGCCTTCCAAAGGGTCTCTTTCCTCTCCGCTTTCGAATACAAAACCTCGGGGTGAGACGTCTCCTCCGCTGGAAGAGTATCAAGGAGGACCCTTCCTTCGCCAGAGTCCGGCTCCACGCAAAGGTACTTGGCCTCGGAGCGCCGCCGCCGTACGCGCATCAACGCTTCGTTCATCACGATGCGCAGCAGCCAGGTGGAAAAGCGCGACTGCCCGCGAAACTGATGAACGTGCAGGAATGCGTTGAGCATGGCCTGCTGCGTCGCATCTTCGGCATCTTCGCGATTGCGGGTGATTTTGAAGGCCGTGCAAAATGCCTTCCGCATATGAGGTCGTACAAGGCGCCCGAAACATTCCTCATCTCCGCCCTGGGCCTGCTCCACAAGCAGGAGCTCATTTCTCGAATCCGGTTCGGAGCTCATTGGATCGGGATGTCCGGATTCACCGTTCCACCGAATTTGTTGCCGTTCCACTGATACTCCTTCCTGGAGGCCACCTCCGCCACACCGGCGGATTGCCACCGTCTGAATTGAATGAAGATCTGGGACCCCTGAACAACAGCCGGGATGGAAAATCCCGTCGCTCAAAGCTAACCGCTTTGGACAGTAAACAGAATCGGGCGCTTCATCCATCGGAACCATCCTGTAACTTCATTAGGGTGTTTCCTGTAGCTCTTCACTTTGCGGAGCCGGCAAGTCTCGTATTTTCAACAACCCGGAAGGATCGGGTCATTCCGCACTTCAAAATACGCTGGAGCGTGTATTGAGCCGCCAGCCGTTTAATCGTAAAAGTGCAGGCAACAACGGTTGGTCAGGCCCCGAAATCAACGGAGGAGCACATGTTGCGTTGGGCTGTAGGCTTCTTTCTGATCGCTCTGGTGGCCGCCCTCTTCGGCTTTGGAGGCATCGCAGTCGCGGCGGCAGGCATCGCGAAGATCCTCTTCTTCATTTTCCTAGTTCTTTTCCTGGTGGCTTTGCTCGGAGGCGTCATTCGGCGCGCCTGAGGTGGGCCACTCAACGATGCACACGGAGTTTTCTACTTAATCGAGGAGGCAAAATGAAGTTGATCGTTCGTTCCTTGGTTGCAGTTCTCTTGATTACATCCACCGCTCTGGCGGCCGACACGCCCGATCGGAGAAAGCAGGAGAATCGCCTGGAAACTTCGGGCCAGGTGATGAGTGAGATTCTCAACATCCCGGACAACATTCCCCAGGATCTCCTGGACAAAGCCAAGTGCGTGGTCGTGATTCCGTCCGTGCTTAAGGCGGCATTCGTCGTCGGCGGAAGCTACGGACGTGGCGCGATGGTCTGCCGCACGGGCCAAAGATTTACGGGACCTTGGGGCGCGCCCGCGATGTACGCCCTCGAAGGCGGAAGCTTTGGATTTCAGGTCGGCGCCGAAGCGACTGACTTCGTCTTTCTAATCATGAACGCCAGAGGCGCTACCAGTTTGCTGCACAGCAAGGTGAAGCTCGGAGGTGACTTGTCGGCAGCGGCGGGTCCTGTTGGCCGCGAAGCAGAGGCCGATACCGACGCCTACATGCGTGCGGAGATTTTGACGTACTCTCGAGCGCGGGGCCTGTTTGCCGGAATCTCGCTCGAAGGCTCAACCCTGCGTCCGGACGGCGATGCGAACGAAGCTCTGTATGGGCAGAAGATCAGCGCCGCTCATATAGTTATTGGTCCTGCACCACGTACCCCCAATGCCGCCCACACCCTGATAGCTTTGCTCGACAAAGCTTCCCCCCACGCAAAAACCGCCTAACACGAATCCGAGGGACGGCGTTTCGCCGTCCCTCGGCCTCTCCTCTGCTGTCTAAGAGTCCCGGCCACTCACTTCGCCTTGATCCGCCTCTCTATTTTCTAAACCAACGGTTGCGGGAAGTCACTTTTGTTTGCATCGCTAAGGGGCAAGCTCACAAAGATCGCAGTTCCCTGCAAGCCGGATTTCACCTGCAACCGACCTCCGAGTTGCCGGACGCGCTCTCGCATTCCCCGTATACCAACCCCGAGCTGTCCTCCCGTGCGGTTCAGCGTGTCCAATATCTTCGGGGGGATTCCCTTTCCTTGGTCCACCACTTCTAATTCCACTGATTCGGAATCCAAGACGATCCGGACGCTGGCCGATTCGCTGCCGGAGTGCCGAAATATGTTTGTTAGGCTTTCCTGAACAATCCGGAAGAGCGTCCTTTCCACAATTTCGGGCAACCGTTCCGGACCGAGCGACAGGTCCAAATCGACCTTTACCTTGCTGCGTTGCGTGTACCCGTCGACGTACCATTCCAACGCCGATCCCAGGCCTGCCTGGTCCAGCGTCGGGGGGTAGAGCAGGTAGGATAGCGTGCGAGTTTCATCAGAAGCTTTCTGCGCTAAGCTAATCGCATCCTGCAGCAACTCTGCATAGGACGGATCGATGGCCGAGATACTGGCGCTCACGGCGGAAAGATGCAGCACGAGGGCGGCCAAGCTCTGCCCCGTGCTGTCGTGAAGTTCTCTGGCGATTCGTCTGCGCTCTTCGTCTTGCAACAGCAGCAGCCGCGCCGAAAGATTGCGGAGAGACTCCTCCGCCTCCTTGCGAACCGTAATGTCCCGGTTGATTTGAAGAATCGCGATGGGCCGGGCCTGTGAGTCCGTCTGCAAAACGTGACGACTGGTGACGGTAAGCCTCCTACCATCGCGAGTTGTATGCACCAGCTCACCTTCCCAGAAGCCTGATGTGAAAAGCTTGTTGCGAAACTGCTCGAACGCTTCGGGGAAAACGGTCTTCAGCAGCTGATGCGACACGTTGCCGCAGGCTTCGCCCGCCGTCCAGCCGTACATATCTTCTGCGCCTCGGTTCCAGAAGAGGATGGCGCTGTTCAGGTTCGCGACGATGATGCCATCATGCGCCAAGTGCAGCAGCTCACCCTGCTTTCGTGCCTCGTCGAGCGTCCGTTTTTGCTCGGTCACGTCCTCCAGCGCGAGCAGAATAATTTGCTCCGCGTCGTCCTCACGATGAATTCGACGCGCGTTCACTAGCATCACTTTTTGTCCAACAGTAGGGAACTGGTGGCTGAACTCGAAGTTTTGCAGATCGGTGTGCTCGGGAAGAATCCCCTTTAGGAGATGAAGCAGCGCGGGAATGTTCCATTGGCCGTCACCGAGTTCTGTCAGCAGGCGCCCTTCGACATCCTCCCTGGAAACTCTGAAGGTTCGGAGAAACGAGCTGTTCGCCGTAATCACCCGCAGAGCGGCGTCGAGAACTAGGATGGATTCTCGCACCGTCTCGGCCATTGCTTCCGCATATGTCTGCCAAGCTATCGCTTGTTGTTTCAAGACGTCGACAAATTTCCGGAGTTCTTCGTTGCTGGTTGGTTGTCCTTCACTGAAGGTTTGTGCCAATTGCCGATCGCTTCTTCCCGCGTCAAGACGAGCTTGGAGGCTGCCGCGGTGTAACTGGCTCGTGTAGAGATTCGACTCGTCGGCGGATGAGGCCATTCGATACTCCCGGAGAAGAAGGGATCATATGCGAAATCTAGATGTTTTGGAGCGGATTCTTGCTTGGGAAGAACGATTTGTGCTGCCCCAAAGCCTCAACGGCTGCGAGGAGCCAACTTGCCTGAGACTTCAGCAGATATCCACTCGCGCCCGCCTTCTCCGCTTCACGCACAACTTGCGATGAGTCGTGTTGCGTAAAAATGAGCACTTCGGCCGTCGGAAGAACCTTCTTGATCTGCGGAGTCGCTTCCAGTCCGTTCATCTCCGGCATCGTGACGTCCATGATCACGACGTCTGGTTGCAACTCTTTCACTTTGCCCACTGCGTCGGCGCCGTCCGCGGCTTCCCCCACTACCGTCCATTCCACGCGCGTCCCTAGCAGTTTCTGCACTGCGGAGCGCACAGCCTTTTCATCATCCACGATTAGAATTCGCAATCCCATGCGCTCCCTCGGTCGCGTATTGGCAAATCAATGCCCAACTGTTCTCGCCAAACCAAGGGAGAAGAGAGCAAGGCCCCCAGCCGTGAAATATTACGCAACAGCTCGATTTCTTACACATTGCCCACGATCTTTGCATCTTTCGGAGGGTCTGCTGGTTCGTAACCCTCTTTTTTCGATCGGTTCTGCCTCCCGGCTATAGCCGTCCCAACAGGAACAGTATGAGACGAACAAGAAGCGCCACCGCCTTAGCTACCTCGAGCCACCCGCTGCCTTCGCGGATTTCTTTTCCGGCACGTTCTGTTCCCGCGACGGGCCTTGCCCCAAGGCCTCAGCGTTGATTGTCTCCGACAGTTCGGTCAACTTCTCATTGGTTTCTTTCTCTTCTTCGAGCGTTTGCTCCAGCAGCGACGCCGCTTCGCTCTCTCCCATCAGCGTGGCGTAAGCGTGAACGCAGCCGTAGGCGGCTATTTCGTAGTGCTCCACCCGCTGAGCCGCAGAAATGAGCGCAGCGTCCATCACCGCGTCTTCATAGTCTTCCGAAAGGATCTCCGCGCCTTCGGCGATGATCCCTTCCATCCCTTTGCATTTCTTGCCTTTCACAGATTCACCGAGCCCGCTCATCAATTGTTCCAGACGAGCCGCGTGCTCTTTCGTCTGTTTGAGATGCTCCTCGAATCCCTCTCGTAGATCCGAAGAATTTGCAGCTTTCGCCATCTTCGGCAGTGCTTTAATCAGTTGTTGTTCGGCGCTGTAGAGGTCGCGCAGTTCGTCGATAAATACTTCCTTCAAGTTGTTGTCTTTCACGGATGGTCTCCTGGGTTCCTGAGGTTAAAGTCTGCTTGCGACCCAATTCTGATGATTTCGGTTCTCAGTGTAGGTTCGAGTGCTCCGAACGGACCATCAAGGGAATCGTGTAGTCGGCAGTCAGAGTTGCCGTAGCTTACGGCGTCACGAGTGGCTGCGGATGGTTTCTATGCGTTTTGAAACGCCGGTTCATGCGAAGCGTTAATTAGTTCGAGGGCGTCTGAGAGGGACGTGATCACGCGATCGGTTTTCGATAGTCCAAGCCGTTCCTCGGCTTTGCTGGTTTCGCCCGAGAATTTCCATAGACCGATCACGATGCGGGCGTCAGCATTTTGGCGCTTTATTCTGCGATAAACCGAGCGTGTCTGCACAATCGCGACGGGCGGGAGTGCCGATATGCACATGACCACCGGCTGGAGCTTGCCAATTTGATGAACCAACTCGTCCGGCGATCCCGCCGGCAGTGTTTCGATTTGAGACCCACTCCTCGCGGCGAGCTGTTCCAACATAAGCCCAACAAGTTCGTCGCCTTCATCTCGCGCGGGCAAAGCGATGATTCTTTCTGGCTCTTTGCGTTCGGTTCCTCTAAGACGAGCCTTCAAGTGCTCCTGCTCCTCGGACGCGGAGGCCAGAGGCGCATATTGTTGGCCCAGATCTTCGATGATTTCGCGAAGATTCTGGAAGAGGAATCGCTGGCGACATTCGTCCAGTTCTGCTCGGCGGCGATCCTGTTCGGCGAGAATCAGCACGGGAACAAGAACTGATTCGTACAGCTCCAAGAGCGAGTGGCCCTCGAGGTACTCCTCCGCCACTTCGCGGGATTCCTCGGGATCGGCAGCCAGGAGACGCTGATAGATTTTTACCTCAGGAGAAAGGACACTCTGGTCCCCAAGCAGGATCGTGACGAATTCGAGATGCGGAACGTATTTCCCGAAGGCGACCAGGCACACCGTCAGTGGAGTGGAGAGCAGCAAACCGACGGGACCCCACAGCGACGTCCAGAAGACAGCAGAAACAAGCACGGCCAGAGAAGATATGCCCGTCTGAGAGGCGTACAGAAATGGCTCCACGATATATGCGACTACGACCTCAATCAGGATAAACAATCCGAGCACGAGCAGCGGCCGCTTCCAGTCTTCGAACGCACCCAACGCCAGCAGGGTAGGCAAGGCTGCGCCAATGAGAGTCCCGATATAGGGCACATACCTTAACAAGCCCGCCAGCACTCCCCACAGAAGCGCATTCGGGACACCGGCAAAATGAAGTCCAATCGCTACCAAGGTGCCGTAACCCACATTCACGGCCGATTGAATCAGCAAGTATCGGCTTACGCGCGTGGCCGCTTCGTCGAGCGCCTGCGTTGTCTTACTCAAGTAGCTGCGCCCGGCGAGCCTCAACAGCCGATTCCGCAGCTTCTCGCGCGCCAGAAGAATGAACACTGCGAAGACGACCACCATCACGCCCATCCCGATCGGTCCCATCACCGGGCCCAGAATTGAAAAAAGCATCGGGAAGAGGTCCCGCGGAGATTCGATAATCACCGGCACGGGGCGAGGAGCCGCTTTGGTCGATGGTTCCAGGCCAGGAGCGGATTTCACCGGCGAGGACGAAGCCGGTGTAGCCAGATCCTTCTGCAGCTCGCTGATTGTGCCCGTCGCCCTGTCCAGTGCGCCGTCATTGACATGGCGAATAACTTGGATCTTTTTCTCGATGTTGTCTTTGTAGTTTGGGAGGTCCAGGGCGACTTGGTAGAGCTGATGCCCCACGGTCCACGCAAGCACGCCCGTGCCGGCTACGAAGAGGGCGGAAACAAGGATAACGGCTGGTGCCCGGGCCACGCGGCACCTCTCAAGCCAGGAAACTAGCGGGCTCAAAATGAAAGCCAGCAGGATAGAGAGGGACAATGGGACGAGGACCGCTCTTGCAAAGTAAAGGGCTGCGAGAACCAGAATGACGCTGGTTATGGTGACGGATGCTCGGGTTGTTGGGTCACCGGTTGAGCGGATCATATTTAGTATGCGGTCACAAAATACAAGTGCGAATTGGATTCAGACAAACTAAGCGGTTTGCCCCGCACCCCTCTCGCCATATGAGCTGCTCCAACCCGCTTCCCGGGCGGCCCTGGCGCGATTCCGCTCAAACCGTCCAGCCTGCAGCACCATCCATTCAACGTCGGTTGGGACGCACGGTGAAGCGATCACGTCAAACGCGCCAAGGCGCATTGCTTCCAGATATTCGTCCCAGACGGGCTCGCGCGACGTAATTACCACCAGAGCCTTTGTCCCCGAAGAACGCACAGCCCGCAAGAGCTCTCGATGGCCGCCGTCCGTCAGATGGCGATCGCAAAATATGAGAACCACATCTTCGTTTTCGAGGACTTGCCGGCATTCAGCCACCGTGCCGGCGCAGATCGGCTCCAACCCCTGCGCACTCAAGATCGTTGCAAGCGCACGACGGTTTTCAAGGTCCGATGAGGCAACCAGAGTCTTCCAGTAAGAGATCATTGCGCCTCCTGGAGAAAAGCGGCGGGATCATCCCGCGCACGATATCAGGCCTCCGAACGGCCGCAATCAGTAGGAGTTTCTTGGCGGAGCACCGCGTCCGCAGCCGAAGTCGAAGTGAGTGATCTTCAAGTGGTCTGTGAGGTCCTCGTCCAGGTAAAATGTCCCCCCGCAATAATAAGGACAGCACAAGACAGCGCCTAATGTCGGTATCATTTCTTTTCTTCTCCCGAGTTGGGCCAGGGTCGCGGTCGGTATCAGCATGGTCCGCATCAGCATGAGGACAAGACGACGCCGCGAGTATCGGGTGGTTCACGTATTCTCGCCATGGAAGTGCCGGGGTCGTGAAAGCTCGAAAGGCGGTGCGCAGCGAACCCGATGGGCATGGAATCGGATAGGGTGCTGGCCAAGGCCACTAATAGGGCCTTCGCGGTATTGCTTTGCTGACGTCCCAAGCCTAACGTGCAACGCTTGTTCCCCTGCTAGGGGACGATTGCCCGCAACCTCGTGACGCGCACCATCACGGTTTGAAGGCGGGAAAATTCTGACTGCTTTACTCAACGAAACAATGCCACGAACGCTCCGAACCTGGATTGCGTCATCCTTCGCGTTGATTCTTTCGCTCGCGTGGCCTTTCGCCTGCCGCGCTTACTCGGTGCTTTCTCACGAGGCGATCATTGACTCGGTCTGGGTCACGCACATCGGTCCACTTCTTCGCAAGCGGTTCCCGAACACCACCTCCGAAGAGCTGCGCAACGCCCATGCCTATGCTTACGGCGGCGCGATCATTCAGGATCTCGGTTACTACCCATACGGCGACAAATTCTTCAGCGACCTGGCTCACTACGTCCGCACGGGAGATTTTGTTGAAGCCTTGTTGCGCGACGCTCAGGACATCAACGAGTACGCCTTCGCTCTCGGAGCCATGTCGCATTATGCTGCCGATAACGAGGGACACCGTCTCGCGGTCAACTTGGCTGTCCCTTTGCTGTATCCGGAGCTGAAGAAGAAGTACGGCGACGTGGTGACGTACGAGGATAATCCTCTCACTCATGTGAAAGCCGAGTTTGGCTTCGACGTTCTCGAAGTGGCGAAAGAGCGTTACGCTCCCGATGCCTACCACGACTTCATCGGGTTCCAGGTCGCACAGCCCCTCCTGGACAGAGCCTTCGAGGAAACGTACGGACTAAAGCTGAGTGCCGTTCTGGTGCACGAAGCGAAAGCCATCGAAGCCTACCGTCACGACGTCAGCGAACTCATTCCCAGAGCAACGAAGGTGGCCTGGGAAGTCAAAGAGGACGACATCAAGAAAGACTTGCCCGGAATGACCCGCGATCGATTCTTGTATAACCTGTCGCGCGCGAGTTATGAGAAGAGCTGGGGTCGGGACTATCGTAAGCCGAGCCTCCGTGAGAAATTCCTCGCTTTTCTCTTTCGCGTGATCCCGAAGGTCGGACCTCTCAGGATCCTTACGTTTCGCGCGCCCACCCCGCAAACCGAGAAAATGTTCGAAGCAAGCTTCAACGCCTCGCTCGATCGGTACTGTGCGCTCCTCACGGAGCTTGGCACCGGAAGCGTATCGCTCCCGAACGACAATTTCGACGTCGGTTCGGAAACCCCTTCTGGCAAGTATCGCCTGAACGACGACGCTTACGCCGAACTCGTCGATCGCCTTGCAAAAGACAACTTTTCTAACGCTACCCCCGTGTTGCGCGCAGAAATTCTCCGCTTCTATGCCGACCCCAACGCCCCGAATGCGATGAAACGAAATTCCCGTGGTTGGTCCCGAGTCCAGGGCGAACTCGAACAACTCAAACACGCAACGCCTGCCTCCGTCGGCGTCAGCAGCACTGCTGCAAAGCCCTAAAGAAACTACCGGGTTCACCTGATGGCTGACAATCGATCGCTTGGGTTAATTTCGTTCCCGAACTCAACGGAACGCGTCCACACCGAGCGCTCGATCCACTGAGTCACCATAAGCACGAAGTCATATGCGCAAATTGGTCGTTTCGTTCGCGGTTTTGGTCGTGGCGGCCGCCAGTGCCGTCCTGATTTTCCTTTACGCCGCTGGGCCGCAATTGCGCGACGCCACCCGGCGACGCGTTGAAGCGTACTTCGAGGCCAACTTCCACAGTACGGTGAAGCTGGGCGATTTCCACGCATCAATGTTTCCGCGCTTGCGCGTAACGGTCGATGGAGTCGTGTTGCATCACGAAGGTCGAACGGATGTTCCGCCGCTGATTCAGATCCGCCATATCACACTCGAAGCGGGATTATTCGAAGTCTTGCGTCGGCATCCATTCATCAGCTCGGTGCGCCTCGACGGTTTGCAAATCCAAATTCCGCCGCATCAGCCGGGCCAGCAGCCGATTTTTCACGGTACCCATGAAGACCTCGCCGGCAAATATCCGGTAACGATCGGCGAAGTGACGACCGACGACGCGGTTCTCGCGATTCTCCCGCGCGACCCCGCCAAGGCGCCGCGTGAATTCCTGCTTCATCACCTGGAACTGCACTCCGTCGGTTTGGACGGTCCCGCGCGTTTCCACGCGATCCTGATGAACCCGGTTCCGAAAGGTGAAATCGATTCGAGCGGCACCTTCGGACCGTGGGACGCGGACGATCCGAGTGTGACTCCAGTGGACGGCTCCTACAAATTTGAGAATGCCGACCTCGGGACGCTGAAAGGCCTCAGTGGGACCCTTTCGTCCACGGGGAAGTTCAGCGGGCCCTTGAACTATTTGAGCGTCGAAGGCGAAACGAACACCCCAAACTTCAGCCTTCGCACGAGCCGCCACCCAATGTTGCTCCATACGGATTTCTCGGCGATTGTCGACGGGACGAATGGCAACACAATCCTAAAAAGCGTTGTCGCGAAATTCCTGCATTCTACGCTCAACGTCAACGGCGAGGTTGTCGACAAAACGAAGCTGAAGGGGCGCACGATTCTGCTCAATGCCGTTGCCACTCAAGCGCGTGTCGAGGATTTGCTGCGCCTTGCAGTCGAGTCCGATCCGCCGGCGATGACCGGCCCTGTCAGGCTTCGCGCGAAAATAGACATCGGTGAAGGCGACGAGGATCTCATCGAGCGTTTGCGGCTCGAAGGCCAGTTCGATACCGGCGAAGCGCATTTCACCAATCCCCAAGCGGAACAAAAGCTCGCGAAGCTGAGTCTCAAGGGTCAAGGTAAGCCTAACGAGTCACTGGACGGCGACCCCGTCTCCGAGTTGTCGGGGAAGTTCCGCGTCGTCAAAGGCCTCGTGACGTTCTCGCACTTGAGTTTCACCGTCACGGGCGCGTCGATTGCGCTTGCTGGAAATTACAATCTCGATAGGGGCGAACTCGATTTTCGCGGAAAGCTGCGGATGGACGCCAAGCTGTCACAGACGACGACGGGTGTGAAATCCTTCTTTCTGAAAGCCCTTGATCCGTTCTTCAACGGAAAAGCCGGCGGCACCGAACTTCCCATCAAGATCGCGGGAACGAGGGACAAACCACAGTTCGGTCTCGATCTTCACGACAAATTGAATCGGAACTGAAACGCAGTGGCCCCCGCCGTTTTTGAGCTACCTCCGTCACGCCTGGTTCCAAGTCCGGCCAGGCTTGGGAACCGGCAATTTCATCTCGGCTATGGCGGGAAGTTCATCCGGCGAAGCAAGTCCTGGAATCGTGGATCGGAGCGCATGGGATCGAAACGCGGCCATACTTTGAGCAGCGCCAGCCAGATGTCGCGCTCTTTATAACCTCGCTCCAGCCACCGCATCGCCTCGTCCTTGTCACCGAGGGAGACATACACTTCCGCAACCCATCCCGGCCGCAGATAGGATTTTTCGTCCGCGAGACGCCGTATCGACTCGTCCAGGTGACGCCGGGCCTCTGCCGGGTTTCCGGCGGCAGCATATACTGCGGCAACGTCGAAGCCTCGCTGAAGGTTTTGCTTCTTGAGGCAGAGGATTGCGGTATCGAATTTGCCCTGCGCTTCATAAGCCAGGCCAAGGCCGTACAGGCCCAACTGGTCGTTTGGATTGAGCTCGAGAATCCGGCGGAACAACGCAATCGCTTCGTCGTAGTGGCGCGCCTGGAATTCCACCCGGCCTGCCCTGTACAAAACAATCGGCGAGAGAGGATCAAGTGCCAGAGCCTTTTGTTCCACCGGAATCGCTTCATCGTGCTTTCCCATCACGGAAAGGTAGAAAGCATACTGGTAGAGACCGATCACGTACCCAGGATCCAATTCGAGCGCCCGTTCAAATTCCTTTCGGGCTCCCGTCCAATCCCATTCCTCCGCGAGGATGTAACCCAACGCGGTATGCGGCTCCGCTAGCGAGGCGTCCAAGTCAATCGCCTTCAACGCCGCCGCTTTCGCTCTGGGGACGCCTTCCGCCGAGTCAACAACCCCGAAACCAACGAGCTCAACGTAAGCATCCGCCAGGCCCGCGTACGCCTGGGGATAATTCGGGTCAATCTCATTGGCTTGGCGAAAATACTCCACAGCCTTGTTGAGGGCGTCGCGCGTTCTGCGGTTCCAGAAAAAGCGCCCTTTCAAATACAGGTCATGCGCCTGAGGATTCACAGTCGCGGAAGCCGCCAGTTGCTTCTCTTCCGAGGGGCTGACCGTGATTTTGATCTCGCGGGCGATTTGCCGGGCCAATTCCTTCTGCAGATTCAAAACGTCTCCCAGGTCGCGGTCGTAACTCTCGGCCCAAAGGTTCGTATCTGTCGCGGCGTAAATCACTTGGGTGGTAATCCGCACTTGATTGCCGGAGCGAAAAACGGCGCCTTCGACGACTGCATCCACGTTTAATTCATGGGCTATCTGGGGAAGAGTCTTTCTGACGCCCTTGTACTGCATCACGGAAGTGCGCGAGATCACCCTTAGTGCCCGAATCTTCGAGAGTTCTGTTATCAATTCTTCGGTCATCCCGTCTGCGAGATATTCCTGCCCAGGGTCGCCTGAGAGGTTTACCAGAGGCAGCACTGCCAGCGACGTCAGCGGTCTGGGCGGCACGCTTTTCTTCTGGCCCAAGAACCAGGCTTTTTTGTAAGTGCCGATGTAAGCCAGTGCGAGAACCAAAACTACTGCACCTACCCATATCCAGGCGCGGCGGCTCTGCGCTTGCGGCGGTACTGGTTCCATCGCTTCAGGCGCGGCGGTTGCGGAGGGGATCATCCTCACTGCTACGCCCAGCCGGTAGCCGACTCGCGGAACCGTAAGCAGGACGGAGGACTCATCATCGCCCAGCGCCTTGCGAAGCTTGGACACCGCCGTGGCGAGGGAGCCATCCACCACCATCAGTCCCGGCCAAACCGATTCCAGCAGGTCTTCCTTGGTAACCACCTGGCCGGCACGAAGCAGCAGCTGATGGAGGACTTCGACGGGCTTAGGTTCGAGTTCGATTACTTCGCCCTTGACGCGTAATTCCCGGCGCAGCTCGTCGAATTGGCAATCGCCGAAGGCCCAGCAACGCGCTTGAACATCGTCTTTGCCTCCCGCGCGGACGTTGGAATTCATGGAGTTATCGTTTCTTCAGAATTCTTTAGAGTTCCGTCAGGACTTGCGCTCGACAAAAGAGGAGATTGCGCGCATCGGCTGCACAGATTCAAGAGGGGACACACGTTGTTTGCCACGACCCGAAAGACTAGGAAGGTACTGGAACTGGCCGCCCCGTGCGACAGATCCGTTTCCCTCTTGGCAACGAACTGTAGCACCCGAAACGGCCTGCGGCAACGGCGGGGCGTAACGTCGCCGGAGCCCTGGCACTCGATTGTTGGAAAGGAGACTGACATGAGCGGTGAGCTGAGTCCCCGGGTGAGAAGCACGATCGTCAAGGTCCCGGATGCGAGTCCAGGTCTGCTTTTTCTCAACGGTCAGCAGAAGCAGTTCACGCTGGATGGCGTCTGGAAGTCTCCAGTGGCTCCAGCCGCCAACATGACCGTCGATGTGGACCTCGACGGCACAGGTTCGATCGCGGCCATCACGGTGGTCGACTCGCAACAGATCGCCAAGGAACGGCTGAATCAGCTCGGTGGCGTAGCGCAGGAGCGGGGCAAGGAAGCGGCCAAGCTCGCTCAGAAGGGCGTCGGCGCGCTCGCTGCTCGCATGGGCGCGGTCGCGCTGGGAGCCACGGTGCTGTTCTGGCTCGCGTGGTTCTTTTTCCCTGCGGCCAGCGTCGCGAGTGGCGGAGCGGCATCCGAGTCCTTTACCTTCTGGAATCTCCTCGGCACCGACTTCAATAATCCAGAAAGCATTTTGAGGGGAGGTGGCGATCATGGCCTCTTCGCTTTCCTCGGCCTCGTCGCCATCGCAGCGCCCTTCGCTGCGCCATTCATACGCGCGGCGTGGTCGAAATATTTGAACGCGGCGCCCCTTGCCTACTTCGTCGTCGCTTTCATCGCTATTTGGGTGAATGAAGGTAAGGCCTTCGGCGACCTGGCAAAAATGGGGGTCCCGAGTCCTTTCTCATGGAGCTGGCTCGTCGTCCTGTTAATGTTAATCACGGCTCTGGTCCTCGGCGCGGGCGCCTTGAAGAAGCCGGCGAACGCCTAGTGAGAGAGCCTCAGAAAGTGGGTAGGACTTTAATCGAAATGAATTTCTTGAGGAGAGTGTCATGAACAGTCGATGGATAAGCAAAACGCTTCTTGTTTTCGTTCTTGCTGGGGTAGGCCTCGCAGTAGCGTGCGGGAGCAATCCCGAAGGGAAGTATCGGGATGCCGACGGCTCGGTCACTCTCGAATTGAAGAGCGGCAAGGCCGGTCTGAACTACGGTCAGGTCCACATTGACGGCGCTTACACCGTGGATGGCGACAAGCTCACCATTCGGCCCCTCGAAGGTGCCACCGAGCAAACAATGGTGTTCACCATGAACAAGGACGGCTCGTTGACCGGTCCCCCTGGAATCGGCATGGACCATCTCGTGAAAACAAATTAGCGGTTGAGATCTTCGGCCAGATTTCGGAAGAAAGGGAAGCGAATGAAAACACTTCGTTGTAACGCGTCATTCGTCGCACTTGCTCTAGCAGTGGCCCTTAGGTTGGCTGGCTGCGGCGGTTCAAGCTCAGACAGCGCCGAAGGGTCAGGTGGGTCAGGCAGCCTCTCAGCTGCGGACCGACAGGCAGAGGCCGCTGCTCTTGCGGAACTCCAGCGACATTGGCTCAAGGGAGGCGACGGCTGGACGGCAGCCGAGGTCGGCGGAAGTCCCTATGCGCCCGATCACTTTCTCCGGCAATATCGCGAGCTGGTCATCACCGGAGTTGAGCCGCAGGAACTGGGCGAATCCGACAAACTGAACGGCTTCGAGTGGGCTGGAACGGTCACGTTCAAGAAAACGGTTTTGCGCGAAGCCGGCGGACAACAGACCTACGTAATGGAAGGCTTGGGGTCAGGCCAGCAGGCCTACGTCGAGAAGCAGCCAGGACGATGGAGTCAGTGGATTGACATGCAGCCCGGACCTTTGCGTCTGCAAAAGAACAAGGGGGCGTGGCAATTCCAGTGGGACGGCTCGTATCTCCGCGGAACGCTTCCCGGACCACAAGATTTTGCAACGGCTGGCGTCCGCTAGGGCAATTGAGGAAAGCGGACCGCGCCCGAATCCGGCCTCAGATTTTCGGCTCCGTTGCTTCGGCGTCGAGGTACTTCACGAACACCACTTCGTTCTGCGCCTCGTTGTAGAGGAGTTCGTCCACGTTGGCTTGCACCAGGACGAGGCCAAAGCCTCCGGGACGCAGGCCCTTTTTCTCCCGAATTTCCTCATGCTTGGTGGGCTCTTCGGGCGACTGCGCAATGGCCGCATGGCTCAGATCAGCCAGCTTGAATCCAGGTCCGGGGTCGGCGATGCGGTAGAGAATCATCCGTTTGGCGCGCAAACACGAGATCCGCACTTTGCGGTGCGCGTTGAGTTTGCCGCCCCACTCAACGGCGTTGAGAAGGAGTTCGTGGAAAGCTTGCCCCACCGCGGCTCTGGCCTCTTCGGACAAGCCCGCCTTGAGATGCGCCATGAACCCTTCGATTCTTTCCGCGGTCTCAAGCGAGCAGGGAACCAGCAGCTCTATCCACTCCGGCCGAGCCGACACCACCTCGATCGGCAGCGATTTTGTCTTCTTTTGGAGTGACTCTTTTACCATCGCGATCAACGCTGGCGGATCGATCGGCTTCCCTATGTACTTGTACGCCTGCTCGCGAATCGCCCCAAGCAAAGTCTCCGGCGTGTCGTCCGACGTCATCACGATTACCTTGGCGCGGGGTTTTCCCTTCCGCATCGCCGCCAGCACTTCGATGCCGTTTTTCTTCGGCATCCAGATATCGAGCAGCGCGAGGTCGAACTTATCCTGCTTCAGTTTTTTCAGTGCTTCGGCGCCGTCGGACGCGGTTACCACTGTGAACTTCGCCGCCCGCAGTAGTTCGGAAATCAGCAGACGCGTCGTGCGGTCATCGTCCGCTACCAGAATTCGCGTCATCGGTTTCTCCGTGAGCCTCGATTCAACCGCGGCCGCCGTTCCCGGGCCCGGGGTTTCCCGCCGACATCTTGAAGCGCTGGAAGCAGGCTTGCAATCTCGTCTTCGAGCTTTGTGTACAGTTCCCCGCAGCCGTCGAGTGTATCTCCCCGCGCGCACATTTCAATCTGTTTCGCGGTGTCGAATGCGGCCGTGGGCCCAAAGTTGCCGACGGACCCCTTCAACGCGTGCGCCGCATCGGCCAGGGCCGATTTGTCCCGCGCCGACGCCGCCTTCCGAATTGTCGCCATCATCTTCGGACAGTCCTCGCGGAAGATCCGAATAAGTGATTTCAAAAGCTTTCGATTGCCGTCGAATCGGCGGAGCAGCGCCGCCCCGTCGAGTTCAACTCCGGGCTTTGGCTCTGCCGTTTCGCGTGGCGAGGCAGCCTTACCTCGGGCAATTTCTTCCACCGTTTGCAAGAACGTCTTGGCGTCCAGCGGCTTGGAGACGTAACCGTCCATACCGGCAGCAAGGCACTTTTCGCGGTCGCCGCGCATCGCGTGAGCGGTCATGGCGATGATCGGAAGCCGGCTGCCCGACGATTTTTCCTTGCTGCGAATCGTCTCGGTCGCCTCCAGACCTCCCATTTCGGGCATTTGGAGGTCCATCAGAACCACATCGAATTTCTGCTTCTCAATGGCGGCGATGGCTTGCAGGCCATTCTCAGCCAGGGTGACGGTGTGGCCTCGTTGTTCCAGCAGATGCAATGCGAGTTCCTGGTTCACGGCGTTGTCCTCTGCAACCAGGATCTTAAGTCCTCGCCGGGCGCGATTCGTTCGGCGGCGTGGCGTCGGAGCGCGATGCTTCTGCTGCGTCGCCGCATGCAGTATCGTCACAATCGCGTCCCACAGCTCGGATTGTTTCACAGGCTTTACAAGCGCGGCCGCAACCCCGAGTTCCTTTGCGCGCGTGAGCTCCTCCCGGTGTCCCGCGGACGTGAGGAGGATCAAATCAGTGCCGCCAGAATGCCCGCCTTCCTTCATTCGAGACGCCACTTCGAATCCGTCCATCTCCGGCATGTGCGAATCCAGAAGAACCAGCCGGAATGGCGCGCCGTCCTTGTGAGCGTTCGCGAGAGCCTTCAGCGCATCGCGCCCATTCCCCACCGCGACGGGCTTCATGCGCCAGCTCTTGATCATTTCTTCCAGGATGCAGCGGTTTGTTGAGTTATCGTCCACCACAAGCACGGGAAGATCGCGCACCTTCGAACTGTTGAATTCGGGCTGCTCTTTTGCCGGGCCCTTCTGCAGCTCGAACTTTGCGGTGAAATGGAAATTGCTGCCGTGCCTGGGCTCGCTATCCACCCAGATTCGCCCGCCCATCAGCTCCACAAGCTGCGCGCAAATCGCCAGGCCCAGCCCGGTGCCCCCATATTTTCGAGTGGTCGAGCTGTCGGCTTGCGCGAAAGCCTCGAAAATTCTCTTCTGCTTGTCGAGAGGAATGCCGATGCCCGTGTCTGCCACGCTGATCCGCAGCACCGCATCCCCGGGCGATTTGGACTCGACGGCCGCATGCACCACCACTTCGCCGCGCTCCGTAAATTTCACGGCGTTCCCTACAAGATTGATGATGATTCGCTGCAAGCGCTGCGGATCGCCGATCAGCTCGTCCGGAACGTCGGGCGGCACGTCGCATGCCAGCTCCAGTCCTTTGCGCTGCGCTTGCAGAGCCAGAACACGCACTCCGTCCTCCAGCGTATCTCGCAGCGGAAATTCCACGCGATCGAGTTCGAGTTTGCGCGCTTCCACCTTCGAGAAATCCAGAATGTCGTCGATCACGCCTATCAGCGACGTCGCCGAGCTTTTCACCGTCCGAAGGTATTCCCGTTGCTCCGGCGTCAACTTCGTTTCCAGTGCCAGCTCCGTCATGCCGATGATCGCATTCATCGGCGTGCGAATTTCGTGGCTCATGTTGGCAAGAAACTCGCTCTTGGCGTGCGTGGCTTCCTCGGCGCGCTGCTTTTCCACTTCAAGCTCTTTCACCAACTCCGAGAGTTTCCGCGCGTCTTCCTCCTGCGCGTGCCGCGCCGCTTCCAGGTAATCCGTGTACAACCGCAGATCGCTTTCGGCTCGGCGTCGCTCGATGAACTGGCCAATCTGGCTTCCGATGGAATCGAACATCGCAAGCAGATCCCGATCTGGTTCGCGTGGCTCGGTGCTGAAGAACTCGACCACGCCCATAAACTTTGACGCGCCTCGGATCGGGAACGCGAAAGCCGAACGCAAGCCCTCTTTCAGGGCAATTTGCGCCCTGGGAAATTCCGTGTCGCGCGGGATATCCGCGATCCACGCAGGCTCTCCCGTTTCCCACACTCGGCCGGGTAGGCCCATCCCCTTTGCAATCGCCAATTCGCGAGTCGCATTCTCCCAGCGCGGAGACTCGGCGTGCGGAGCATGCCAAACCCTGAGAGAACGAAGCACCTGAGCGTTCTCATCCAGTCGCCAAATCGCTCCCACTTCCCAATCCAGGCTCTCGCAAATGGCGCTGAGGATTCGCGGCGTTGCCGTTTCCAGCGAATCGGCTTCGGCCAGCACGCGCGTGACCGCGTAACCCGCCGCCGTGCGGCTCTCAGCGCGTTTGCGCTCCGTCACATCGCGGGCAACCGCAAAAATCAGCTTCTCGTTGCTGCTCGGCGTCGCATTCCACAAAAGCCAGATGTAGCTGCCGTCCCCGCGGCGGTAGCGATTCTCAAACGAGACCGTCTCGCCGCCCTCGACGAGCTTTGCCCCCTCCGCAAGCGTCGCTGCGCGATCATCGGGATGGACGAAGTCAACGTACGGACGTGCGAGAAATTCCGCCGTCGGAATTCCCAGAACCTTTTCCCAGGCCGGATTCACCCGTTTGAAATAGCCGTCGAAGCCGGCGATGCACAGCATATCCAGAGACAGCGTGAACAGTTGATCGATTTCCTTCTCGGCGCGGCGGCGTTCGCGAATCGCTTGCGAAAGATCGGAAACACCGCGGCGAAGCTGCAGTTCGGCCACAGCGAGCCTGCTGAGCGCCTTCAGCGCCTCGCGTTGCGGCTGCCCGAGTTCGCGCGGGACGGTGTCCGTCACGCAGATCGTGCCAAGCGCATGCCCATCGTGCGTGACGAGTGGCGCCCCCGCATAGAAACGAATGTGCGGCTCGCCGGTCACGAGCGGATTCGACCGAAAGCGCTCGTCGGCGAGTGTGTCCGGTATAACCAGAACTTCCGGCTTCAGGATCGCATGAGCGCAAAACGAAGCGTCCCGCGGCGTTTCCGAGAGTTGCAGCCCCACCTTCGCCTTGAACCACTGCCTGCTTTCGTCCACAAAGCTGACGAGCGCGGTGGGGGTGCCGCAAACAAGGGCCGCCAGACGAGCCAAGTCGTCGAATTCCTGCTCCGGAAACGTGTCCAGAATCGCGTACCGGCGGAGCGCTTCGAGTCGCGCCCCTTCGTTTTTGGGTGGATGGGCTTTCATGGCCGGGCAGTTATCTCGGCTGCGCGCGCCATGTTATGACCCCTGACCAACCGAGTCAACGAAGCAAGCGAACTCAAGGAGATCGCTCATGTTGAGGATTGCGCTTCACCCGGTGTGGCGAGAGAATGGCGCGCGTTCCGGAGGAAAGAGGATGCCAAGTCCTGCCGAGCAATCACAACCGAATCCGGCTTTGATTTTCGAGCTCTTGAACGGGTTCCAGCGTTCGGCGGCCATGAAGGCCGCGATTGAACTCGATGTGTTTACGGCGGTGGGCGAAGGCAATGTGACGCCGGCCCAGCTGGCGAAACGATGCGGCACCACCGAGCGCGGCGCCCGGATCCTATGCGACTACCTGGCGATCGCCGGCATTCTCACAAAAGAGGGCGGAAGCTACGCGCTCACGCGGGACGCTGCCGTTTTTTTGGACAAGCGCTCGCCCGCGTGCATTGGCTCAATCGCGAATTTCATCACGATGCCGCGCACGATCGACCTTTTCATGGACCTCACGGAAACCCTTCGCAGCGGGGGTTCGTCGCTGGCAGGGAAGGCGGCTATCGAGCCCGAGAATCCGATTTGGGTCGAGTTTGCCCGCTCCATGAAACCCATGATGGTTATGCCCGCAAGTTTAATCGCTGAAATGCTCGGTGCGGCGAGCGGGGGAAAATGGAAAGTGCTAGATGTTGCCGCGGGACACGGGGTTTTCGGAATCACCCTCGCCAAGGAAAACCCAAATGCTGAGATTTTTGCGCTTGATTGGCCCAGCGTGCTTGCGTTGGCAAAGGAAAACGCGCAGGAGGCGGGCGTCATTTCGCGGTATCACCTGTTACCCGGCAGCGCCTTCGACATTGATCTCGGCTCGGGCTACGACTTGGTCCTTTTGACTAATTTCCTGCACCACTTCGATGCCGCTACGATCGAAAAATTCTTGTCCAAAGTGCACGCATCTCTCGGCCCGCGTGGACGCGCCGTCACTCTCGAGTTTGTTCCCAACGACGACCGCATCACGCCGCCGATGGCCGCTTCATTCAGCATGATTATGCTTGGTCAGACTCCCGCGGGGGATGCCTACACATTCGCTGAGTACGAGCGCATGTTCCGAAAGGCGGGCTTTTCGTCGAGCGAGATTCGGCCGTTGCCAGGGCCTGAAAGTGTGATTATTTCCCGAAAATAGATCGCGAAGCCTTCTCCGACGTGTTTTCGTCAGGGCACGGCTTCAGCCGTGCCGGAAAGGCTTGCTGATTCAGGGGTTTTAACCCCTGAGGGCGTCAGTCTTTCGATGTGCTTCCGAACGCGACCGCGAGCAGCGTCTTCTGTTCCAGCTCGTGGGCTTTGTGCGAGCCGGTGGCCGGACTTGCGCTTGCCGAGCGTTTCACCGAGCGGACCGCGCGGCCGCGCGCCAGTCGCTCCAGCCGTGGTATCAGGAACGCGAGCGCGCCCATATTTGTCGGCTCCTCCTGCACCCAGACGAACTCGCGAGCGCTGGCGTGCCGGTCCATTTCGGCTGACAGTTCAGCTTCCGGCAACGGATAAAGCTGCTCGAGGAACACGATCGCGGTGGAAGTGTCCTTCCGTCGCTTTCTTTCGGCTTCAAGTTCATGCCCGATTTTTCCGGTGCACAGCAGAACTCTCTTCGGGGAGCCATCGCCACGATCGGGAATCACGGGGCGAAAGCGCGGCGTCGCCAGATCGGCCAGCGTGGATGTCGCCGCTGGTTGGCGCAGCATGCTCTTCGGCGTGAACACGATTAGCGGCTTGCGCCACACTCGCAGCGCCTGCCGCCGCAGCAAATGAAAATACTGCCCGGCCGTTGACGGCTGGCAAATCTGGATATTGTCGCGCGCCGCGAGTTGAAGGAATCGTTCGATGCGCGCGCTCGAATGTTCGGGGCCCTGGCCTTCGTACCCGTGCGGCAGCAGCAGCACCACGCCAGACAGTAAATTCCACTTGTCTTCGCCTGCTGAAACGAACTGGTCGATCACGATCTGCGCGCCGTTCGCGAAGTCGCCAAACTGCGCTTCCCAAAGGACCAGCGCCTCGGGAAAATCCCGGCTGAAGCCATACTCGAAGCCGAGCACAGAAGCCTCGGAAAGCGTCGAGTTGTAAATTTCGAACCAGGCCGGATCGGCCGCAAGCTCCTCGAGCGGCACAAACTCCTTTTCCGTCTCGATGTCGATTAACGCCGCGTGGCGCTGATTGAAAGTTCCCCGCCGGCTGTCCTGGCCGCTCAGGCGAACCGGCACGCCTTGTTTCAACAACGAACCGAACGCGAGCGCTTCGGCCATTCCGAAATCAATGGCTCGCTTGCCGCGCGCCATTTCCAAGCGCTGTTCGAGCAGCTTCTTCACTTTCGGATGGACGTGAAATCCGGCCGGATACTTCACGAGGGCTTCGCCCACCGCCGTCACTTCCGGCTGAGGGATGCCCGTATCCACTTCCAGGGAAGCGTTGCATTTGCCGCCGCGGAACCGGTTCCAATACGCCGGCAGCTCGCGCATCGGCGGACTCTTTTCGAGCTCGATAGCTCTTTTTTGCGCTTCGTCCAATTCTTCCTGCACCTTGCGGATGATCGGCTGCGGATCGGCGCCAATCTTTTCCGAGTACGTCCGCCAGATTGGCGGATGCGCTTCGATCTTGCGATAGCGCAGAGGCTGCGTAATCGTGGGATCGTCCACTTCGCTGTGGCCGTGCTTGCGGTACCCGATCAAATCCACGATCACGGGAGAACCGAACTCGTAGCGGTATTCCAGCGCCATCCGGCCCACGCGCACAACTGCATCCGGGTCTTCCGAATTGACATGGAAAATCGGAATCGGCAATCGCTTGCCCAAATCCGACGAGAATCGCGACGAATGCTCGTCGCGCGGAATCGTCGTAAACCCGATCAGATTGTTCACGATGATGCTGATCGAGCCCCCCACCGTAAAACCTTCCACGCCGCTCATGTTCAGCGTTTCGGCCCAGATTCCCTGGCCCGCGAATGCTGCGTCGCCATGCATCAGAATCGGAATCACTTCACGCCGGCCATTTTTCCCGCTGCGAGTCTGCTTCGCGCGCGCGCGCCCTATCGCGACGGGGTCAACCGCCTCAAGATGACTTGGGTTCGACACCAGGTGAATGCCTACCTTGCGGCCACTCGTTGCCAGAAAGTCTCCGGTCGCTCCCATGTGGTATTTCACGTCACCGCCGCCCAGCACGCTTCTCGGGTCAAAGTCTTCGAAGCGCGCGAACACCTCCGCGGCGTCCCGCCCAACGATGTGCACCATCACGTTCAGGCGTCCGCGATGGCTCATTGCCAGAACGGCCTGCTCTGCGCCCTGTTCCGAAGCGGAATTCAGAATCGAGTCAAGCAATGGCAAAAGCGAAGCCTCACCCTCAAGCGAGTACCGTTTTGTGCCGAGATACCGTGTTTGCAGAACCTGCTCGAAGACGTCCGCGCGTACCAGGCGCTCCAGGATGCTCGCGCGGTCTGGCGCAGCCGCTTCGGATTCCATGCGCTGCTGAATCCACAGCCTGCGCTCGCGGTCCGGGATGTGCATGAACTCAGCGCCAATGGTGCCGCAATAGAAACGCCGCGCGGCTTCTGCATCGGGGCCCGTGACGTCGAGCTCAGGCATCGCCATCGGTGCGAGATCACCCAGCGTATCAAGGTTCGCCTGCAAGTACCCCCAACGCCGAAACGCATCCCATACCTGTTCCGCATTCTCTTTCGGCGCCGATGAATCCACCACTGCCTGCTGCCTGCTCATGAATCTCCCTGGCTTATGATTCTATTTGATGCTGTTGACTTCCTGGTCCACGCGCCATTCCTCATCACCTTGTCATCCCGAATCCCCGCGGTTTGTGCGGAGTGAGGGATCTGCTTTTCGCTCTTGGAGGCCGCTTGACATAGGATCTCAACAGAACCATTCTATTTTCGCCGCTGCTTCCATTATATCGGCTGTTGCGCCCTGGCGGCGAGGGTTGCGGCTCAGCCCTCGCTCCACGAACCGAGCATTCGGCGAACCAGCACGAATTGGCCCAGATGGTAGGCGTTGTGGTCGGCCAGAACCAGCGCCTCACGAAGTACCGTTTGACCCGAGCCGTGAAGAATCGGCGCGAATAGATCCGTCTCCGGATTGGCAACCAGCTTCGCCATCGCATCCAGGTCCGCCTCGAATGCCTTGACGCTCTTGTCCCACGCCGCGTCATTCGGCGGAGCCGCACTCCCAGGCCAATACCCGGAAGGGGAGTCCGGAGAAACATGCTTCGGATTGCGCGAGAACTCCAGGATGTCCCATTGCGCGATACGAGCGTGTTCCAGCAGCTCCCACAGCGTGTGTGGCGACCCCAGGAGTTTCGCGCCTCGAAGTTTCGGGGGCATATCGTCGACCGCGGATTTCCAGTCGATATGAGCTTCGCTACCCGTCAGCAGTTTCCCCAAATGTTCTCGCAGCGCTTTGTCATTCATCGTGGTCGAACCTTCTCATCGGAAACGATGTGTTGTTCGCGCATGTCTTGCGCAGTATCATCCAAAACGAATCTCGCATTCGAGGGGGGCAAGATGACGCGTCCAGTTTTTTCTCGTCGCGATTTTTCGCGGGTTGTAGGTCAATCCCTGGCCTTTGCTGCCACGGCCCCTTACCTCCATGCCGCGCAAGCGCGCCACGACCAACCCGCGCCCGAGGGTGCCATTCATCTTAACTTCAACGAAAGCCCCTACGGCCCTTCGCCCAAAGCGCTCGAGGCTCTCGCCACGTGCGGCCACACCGCTTCGCGGTATCCTGACGGTCTCTACCTAAAGATGCGCGACGCGCTCGCGCAGATTCACGCCGTGCAACGCGACAACATCATGCTGGGCTGCGGCTCCACCGAGATTTTGTGCGTGGCGGACGAAGCATTTCTTGGTCCTGGCAAGAACCTCGTGGTAGCTGGCACCACCTTCGAAGCCGTGATCGAATACGTTAAAGCGGCGCATGGCGAGGTCGTCAAGGTTCCCTTGACGCCCGATTATCGCCACGACCTGGCGCAAATGGCCGCCGCGTGTACGTCCAAGACGGGCCTCGTCTACATCTGTAACCCCAACAACCCCACGGGCACGATTGTGAACCACGATGATTTGGCTGCGTTCGTGAATCGCGTGCCGCCATCGGCGCTGATCCTTGTCGACGAAGCGTACTTTCATTTTGCTGATAATCCCGGCTACGCGACTTCGGTGGACCTCATCGCCGCGCACCCGAACCTCGTGGTGGTTCGCACCTTTTCCAAAGTCTATGGCATGGCGGGAATGCGGCTGGGTTACGCGGTCGGAACCAAAGAGACGCTCGCGCAGATGGTCCCGTACAATCTTCAGCCGTTCAACGGGAACGCAGCCGTGCTCGCGGCAACGTATGCAAGCCTTTTCGACCAGGATTACATCAAGGATTGCAGCAAGAAAATGAACGCCACGCGCGAGTGGCTCTGCGATCAGCTCGCGAAAGACGGGCGGAAGTGCATTCCTTCGCAGGCCAATTTTGTGATGGTTGACGTCGGGACGGATGTGCAGCCCATTGTGGACCAATTTCGCGCTCGGAAGATACTCGTCGGCCGCCGATTCCCTTCGATGGCGAATTTCCTTCGCGTGAGCGTTGGGACGCAGCCGGAGGTCGAGCAATTTCTGGCTGCTCTCCGCGAAATCGCGCCCGCTGGCCGTTCGCAGGCGGGATAAGCGGAAAGCTCTTCTAGGGAAGAAGGGCCCTGCTGAAAGCGAAGGGCCCGGATGTTCGGTTGAAATTGGAACGGAGACGGGCAGCGAAGCGAGAATCGCCCCGCTCAGGCAATCGGTCTCAGACGCACCCGCTGCTCTGGGCTATGCGGTCGCGCTCGCTGCGCCAGCAGTGCCGATCGTCCGCCGCTGCTGAAAACATTCGCGGCAGTACACCGGCCGTCCTTGCGTGGGCTTGAACGGCACCGTCGTCTCCTTGCCGCACTGCGAGCACACCGTTTTCGTTTCCACGCGCTGAACGCCTGGCGAACTTGAGCCGTTGCCCTGCGCCCGGTTTGCCTTGCAGGCCTTGCACCGCTTGGGCTCGTTCTTGAACCCTTTGTCGGCGAAGAACATCTGCTCGCCGGCGGTGAAGACGAATTCAGCTCCGCACTCGCTGCACTTCAGCACCTTATCGTGGTATTCCATACTCCGCTCCCGAACCGCGCTGGGGACAGGACCGGCAGCAGTACGCCTCGAGTTTCAGGTTTCCAACACGCAAACCCTTGACCCGGTAAATGTCAGACCAGACTCCAAGGATTGTCCGCCGCGACGGACAATCCCTGAGCGTTGAAAAAGGCGTCGGCCGGGGACACTTCCGGCTCTCGCCTTTCGGCTGGCATTAAGCTGCTGGGAATCGCTTGAACGAGTCGATTGCCTAATCCTGCTCACGCCGTTGCTTCTTGCGGAGACGCTTACGCGAGAGGGCTTCCTTGGCTCGACGCTTCTCACCCGGCTTCATGTAGTAGCTGTGTTTCTTGATCTCCTTGATGATATCTTCCGACTGCACCTTCCGCTTGAATCGCCGGAGCGCGTTTTCCAAAGACTCACCCTCTTGAATCACAACTTCTGCCACGCGTATTCACCCCCGTTCCCCTTTTGAGATTTGTTTGGATAGATGGGTTCAAACAGTTTACCGGTTCACAGCCAAACCGGCAATTGCACACCCTTCTATCGGAGGCCTACCCCTAAGTCAAGAATTAAATTCCACTTAGCGGACCTCCGGGCCCATCGTAGTAACTTTTCAGTAAGTCAGGAGCCATTCGCGCCAAAGCCTCTTTTTCGGCGTCGAAGAGCTGCAGCAATACTCTGTGTTTGGTCGGCCCATTTTTGAACTCCGCAGGGTTCACGGCGCCGCGATCACTGGCAAAAGTCGCTCCCATTCGTGCAAAATAGGGCCGGACAACTGGATCGGCAGGCGGATTAGAGGAGTCGATCGAGAATGGCAATACCCGGAATGCGCAATGCGATCGGCGTTCTACTGGCTGGCGGCCAGGGCGAGCGCCTCTGGCCCCTCACGCGCGACCGCGCCAAGCCCGCTGTGCCCTTTGGCGGCACCTATCGAATCATCGACATCACTCTTTCGAATTGCCTCAACAGCGATTTGCGCCGCGTCTTCGTTCTCACCCAGTACAAAGCCCTCAGCCTGAACCGCCACGTCCGCCGCGGCTGGTCGGTGCTCATGGGGCTCGGCGATTTCATCGAAGTCCTGCCGCCCCAGATGCGCGTTTCGCAGCACTGGTACCAGGGCACCGCCGACGCGGTCTACCAGAATATCTACTCCATCGGCAGCGAGCAGTCGAACTACGTCTTCATTCTTTCCGGCGACCACATCTACAAGATGAATTACCAGACCATGCTCGAGCAGCACGTCGCGTCCGGCGCCGATGTCACCGTGGCCACCATCGAAGTGGACGCGGCCGCCGCCGCGAAACAGTTTGGCGTGCTCGAAACCGACGAGCACTGGCGCATCATCGGCTTCGAGGAAAAGCCCGCGAATCCCAAGCGCTCCCGCCTTCACGCCGACAAAGTGAACGCCTCCATGGGCGTCTATCTCTTCAACACCCAGCTTCTGGTTCCGATTCTCATCGACGACGCCGAAAATCCAAGCTCCGCTCACGATTTCGGCAAAGACATTCTTCCGCGCATCATCGGCAAGCACCGCGTGTTCGCCTACAACTTTCGCGACGAAAACAAAAAGGAAACTTCGTACTGGCGCGACGTGGGGACGGTGGACGCATACCACGAGGCGAATCTCGACCTCTGCGCGGTCTCGCCCGTCTTCAACCTTTACGACAAGAGCTGGCCGCTGCATACCTGGCAACAGCAGTATCCGCCCGCGAAATTCGTGTTCGGCGATCCGGAACGCACCGGTACCGCGATCGACTCGATCGTTTCCGGCGGCTCCATTGTTTCCGGCGGACGCGTCGAGAATTGCATTCTTGGTTACGACGTCCGCGTGAACAGCTACAGCGATGTGGAAGACTCGATCGTATTCAACCACGTGAACATCGGCCGTCGCTGCCGGATTCGGCGCGCGATCATCGACCGCCATGTGAATTTGCCGGAGGGCACCGTCATCGGCCACGATCTCGAGGCCGACCGCGCGCGCTACTCCGTATCCGAAGGCGGCGTCGTGGTCGTCGTTCGTCCCGAGTCCATGCTTGAAGAGCCCGAGTAGTTTCTTTTGGCGATCTGCGAAAGGTTTTAAGCGCCGGAGGCGCGATTGTACTTAGCCCGGCCGGGTTTCAGGGCTTGATGATTCAAGCCCTGAGCTTCTGAAGAGCGAAGCGGAATGCCGGGAACGAAATCAATAACGGTCAAGTCCCGGAGGGACGATTGACCCAGATCGAAATTCGCTCCACATTTCCTGGGGGAAATCAATGTCGACAAAAATCACCAGCGTTCGTGGCCGCGAAATTCTCGATTCGCGCGGCAATCCCACCGTCGAAGCCGATGTTCGCCTCGAAGGCGGCGCAATCGGCCGTGCCGCAGTCCCTTCCGGCGCATCTACGGGCGAGCACGAAGCCAACGAATTGCGCGACGGTGACAAGTCGCGCTATCTCGGCAAGGGCGTGCTGAAGGCTGTCGGCCACATCAACGCGGAGATCGCGAAAGCCGTCGCCGGCATGGACGCTTCCGATCAGCGCGCGCTCGACCGCCGCATGATCGAAGCCGATGGCACGCCGACCAAATCGAATTTCGGCGCGAACGCGATTCTTGCGGTATCGATGGCTGCCGCGCGAGCGGCCGCTGCCGCGTCCGGTCAGCCGCTCTACAAATATCTCGCCCGCTATTCCGGCAATTCGTCGGCGAACACGCTGCCCGTCCCGATGATGAATATTCTCAATGGCGGCGCGCACGCCGATAATTCCGTCGACGTGCAGGAATTCATGGTGATGCCGCTGGGCGCGCCCAGCTTTCACGAAGCGCTCCGCTGGGGCGTCGAGGTCTTCCACAATTTGAAAGCGGTCCTGAAGAAGAACGGCTACTCCACTGCCGTCGGTGACGAAGGCGGCTTCGCCCCCAACCTCAAATCCAACGAAGAAGCGCTCGAACGCGTCCTCGAAGCCATCACCGCCGCGGGATATAAACCCGGCGAGCAAATCTCCATAGCGCTTGACCCCGCGTCGAGCGAGTTCTACGACAAGGCCAGCAAGAAATACATTTTCAAGAAATCCGACAAATCCTCGCGCACGTCCGAGCAAATGGTGGCCTTCTGGGAAAACTGGGTCCGCCAATATCCCATCGTTTCGCTCGAGGACGGCATGTCCGAAGACGACTGGGACGGCTGGAAGATTCTGACGCGCGATGTTGGCAAAGCCAGCGCGGCAAGCGCTGCAAAGAAAGGCGTCCAGCTCGTTGGCGACGACATCTTCGTCACGAATCCCAAAATCTTCGCGCGCGGCATCTCCGAAGGTATTGGCAACTCAATTCTCATCAAGCTCAACCAGATCGGCACCGTCACCGAAACCGTCGAAGCCATCGAAATGGCGCGCAAGGCGAATTACACGGCGGTCGTCTCGCACCGCTCCGGCGAAACCGAAGACGCCTTCATCTCCGATTTCGTCGTCGCCATGGGTACCGGCCAGATCAAGACCGGCTCCGCGTCGCGCACCGACCGCATCGCCAAATACAACCAGCTCCTCCGCATCGAAGAAGAGCTAGGCGCCGCCGCCCGTTTCCCCGGCCGCTCCGCCCTCGCCCGCCACTAGCCGCGCGCCCTTTCGGCGCCCAGTTTTCGCCGCCGTAATGCGGGATTCAAACCAGCCGGCGTTGCGAAAGCCGCGGAGCGGCGACCGTACTGAGCCCGGCGGGTTTCAGGGTTTGATGATTCAAACCCTGACATCCAGAAGTGCGAAGCGGAATGCCGGGAAAGCAAGCCGCAAAGAAGAACGAGTCCCGGAGGGACGATTGAGCTTTGAAGCCTCGGCCGAACGCGGTTCGCCTCTTGGCTGTGGCATCGTTCTCATTCCCGTGACAAACTCGACGCCGCATGACTCATAAACTCGCGCTAATCGGGTTCGGCAACGTCGGCAAGGAATTCGTGCGTCTGCTGCGCGCGAAGGAAGCTCGTCTGCGCGAAGACTACGGCATCGAGTGGAAACTTACCGGCATCGCCTCGCGCCGCGTCGGATGGATCGCCAATCCGAATGGACTCGACACTGAGGCGCTTCTTGCTGGTCGTTGCCCCGAGTGTCCCGCGTGGGCAGCGCCGAAGAACGTCCGCGAATGGCTGGAAGAAGCCGACCCCGACGTCTTCTTCGAGGCAACTTCACTCGACCGAAGCGCCGGCCAGCCTGCCATCGATCATCTGAAAGCGGCGCTCGAAAGCGGCGCCCACGCCATCAGCGCGAATAAAGGCCCCATCGTTCACGCCTATCGCGAGCTGCGCGACCTCGCTCGCGCGAAGGGCCGCAAATTCCTTTTCGAGTCCACGGTGATGGACGGCACGCCGATTTTTTCGATGGTCCCGCACTCGCTCCCGGCAGTCGAGCTGCGCGGCTTCCGCGGCATCTTGAATTCCACCACCAACGTCGTCCTCACCGAAATGGAAAAGGGATTAACGCTCGACGAAGCCGTGAAGAAGGCGCAGGAAATCGGCGTCGCCGAAACCGATCCCTCCGACGATCTCGATGGCTGGGACGCTGCCGTGAAAGTGGCCGCGCTGGTGATCGTGCTGATGGACGTGCCCATCAAGCTCGAAGAAATCGAGCGCGTTGGTATTCGCGGGATTTCGCCTGAAGAAGTGCGCGCCGCCCGCGCTGCCGGCATGCGCTACAAGCTCGTCTGCCGCGCCGAACGCACTCCCAATGGCGATCACGCCGAGGTGCGTGCCGACGCGCGTGCTGAGGCGCCTGCTGGGGTGCGTGCCGGGGTGCGGGTTGGGGTGCGTGCTGGGTTGCGTGCAAGTGTTCGCCCGGAACAATTGCCGCTCTCCGATCCGCTCGCCTTGCTCGAAGGCACCACCTCCGCTCTGCGTTTCGATATGGACGTCTTCGGCCTATCGATCATCGAGCACAAGCCCGGCGTAATCGCCACCGCCTACGGCCTCCTCGCCGATTTCATCCGCGCCGTTTCGGGAGCGCCAATCTCCTGACTGGCGTTTTCTCCTCTCTCCCCGGGAACGCCAATCTCCCGATTGGCGTTTTTTCTCCCCTCTGCCCGCATGGCAACTTGGTTCCGTGTCAGCCCCGGACTCGGGTTTCAGGGTTGTACTTGCCAGCCCGCCGTGGCGGGCAAACCCTGAGCTTGAAATGGTCCGGGGAGCAGTGCCTTTAGGCCGCGCTAAAGAAGCCGCCCCTCGCCACGTTGTCATCCCGAATCCCCGCGCCTTATGCGGGGTGAGGGATCTGCTTTTCGCCTTTCGCCGCCACGAGCCCACGCTTTCAACACCGCCCCGGACTCGGGTTTCAGGGTTTGTACTTGCCTGCCCGCGGTGGCGGGCAAACCCTGAGCTTGAACGGGTTTCAGGGTTTGTACTTGCAAACCCTGAGCTTGAATCCGTACACGCTTGTCGTGCGCCTTTTGCTTCATCTGTGTTTATCTGTCTTCATCTGTGGTTCCAAGGTTTTCACATCGTTGTCGCTCAACCCTAGTTCTCACACAGACTCTTTAGCCCTGGGATTTTGGGGTACCCTGTAAAATATTCCTATTGACTTACTGTTGCCTTTGTGGTAATATGGTTTGTTTTCGCTGCCCGCGAAGTACAGGGCACGGAGAGGAGGCGCGATGGTAGGTCGGCAGGGGCGAAGAAAAAGTCAATCGGTACACTTTGCAAACGGAAACGCCGCTAAATCCGCCCCCATCAACCACTTGGATTTTTTCAATCGGTACACTCCTAGCACCTCGGCCAGCCCACGCCCTGTGCCTTCCCAATTTGGAACTCGCAGCTGATGGTACTAACCCCTATGCATTTGCCGGACGCCCCTCGTAAAATGGTCCCCGCCAAATGGGCACACCAACCATCCAGCAACAAGCAGTCCAGCCATGCGACCTCACATGGGTTCGTTCGCAGTTTCCGTCGCTCAATCAAAACGTCAACGGCCATCCGGCGGCGTTCCTTGACGGGCCCGCCGGAACGCAGGTTCCGCAGCGCGTGATCGATGCCGTGCGCGGCTATTACGAACAATCGAACGCGAACACGTGCGGCGCGTTCGCCACCAGCCGCCGCAGCGACGCGATGCTCGCCTCGGCGCACGCAGCGATGGCCGATTTTCTAGGCTGCGCAACCGATGAAGTCTACTTCGGCCCGAACATGACCACGCTCACGTTCGCGCTGGCCCGCGCGATCGGCCGCGACCTTCAGCCAGGCGACGAGATTGTTGTCACCACCCTCGACCATGACGCCAACGTGGCGCCCTGGCGCGCACTCGAAGAGAAGGGAATCGTCGTGCGTCAAGCGGGTATCCGCGAAGAAGACTGCACGCTCGACATGAATGATCTTCGCAACAAGATAACGCCGCGAACGAAGTTGGTAGCCGTCGGTTACGCTTCGAATGCGGTGGGTACGATCAATCCTGTGGAAGAAATCGTGCGCATCGCGCACGAAGCGGGAGCGCTCGCGTTCGTTGACGCAGTGCACTACGCGCCGCACGGACCGATTGACGTCCGCGCCCTCCACGCCGATTTCCTCGCGTGCTCGCCGTACAAATTCTTCGGCCCGCACGCGGGCTGCATTTTTGGCAAACGCGAACATCTGCTTCGCTTGCGCCCGTACAAGGTTCGTCCCGCGGCAGACACAATGCCGGATCGTTGGGAAACCGGCACGCAAACCCACGAATGCATCGCCGGAGTCGCCGCTGCAATCGACTACCTCGCCGACCTCGGCCGCCGCTGTTTAGGGGGTCGGAGCTTTAGCTCCGAGATGGACTCCCGGAAACAAGAAGGGGCTTCAGCCCCTGAGGAGAGTATTTCTCGACGCGAAGCTCTGCTTAGCGCCTATCGCGCGATTCGCCAGCATGAAATGTCTCTCGCGTCGCGCATGATCAAAGGCCTGCTCGAAATCCCCGGATTGCGCTTCTTCGGTATCTCCGACCCTTCACGCTTCGCGCATCGAGTGCCGACGGTAGCGATTCGCCTCGCGAATCACACGCCGCTGCAAATCGCCGCGTTTCTCGGCGACCGGGGAATTTTCACATGGGACGGAAACTACTACGCGCTGAATCTGACGGAGCGCCTCGGCGTCGAAAAAGACGGCGGTTTTCTTCGCATCGGCATCGTCCATTACAACTCGAGCGAAGAAATCGATCGCCTGCTTGCCGCGCTCGGCGAACTCGCCCACTCGCGTAGACTCGGATGAAATCAATCACTCCCGGTCGGCGCGACAACGTAAACGTACTCGAGCAATTCTCGCCCCGTGTTCTGCACGTTGTGACGCGTGGCCGGCGGAATGTAAACCATCATCCGCGACGCGATGGGCATCGGCTTTCGCCCTTCGATCTGCGCCTCGCCGCTCCCGCGGAGTATGACGAGGGCTTCTTCGTGATCGCCGGTCGTGTGCCAGCCCACCGCTTCCCAGGGTTTCAGCCTGACGAACCCGCTTCGCATCCCCGCTGTCTGCGGTGCACCCAGCAAGAGCGGGCAATCGCCGGCCGCGCATTCGAGCGCCATCTTCAGCGGCTGCTTACCAGCCTCCTGCGATGCCATCGTCTTAGCCGCGAGCAGTACAAGCCCACAACGCGCCGCGAAGGTTCTAACTCGCACATCTTCCTCCTCGAAACTAACGTGAACCTATCATGAGCCTCGATCGCGTCCGCGAACATTTCGAGCAGGAAGCTCGCGAATTCGACGAGCTGATCGTCCGGCTGATTCCGCGCTACGACGAAATGATTTCCGCGATGATCGCCGCCATTCCATTCGCGCCCGACCAGCCCCTCCGGGTAATCGATCTCGGTTGCGGTACGGGGACCGTGGCGGCGCGCGTCAAACAACGATTCCCTCGCGCGCGGATCACCTGCGTCGACCTGGCGGAAAACATGCTCGCCCTCGCGCGAACCAAGCTCGCGGCATTCGATGGCATCGACGTCGAGCAGGGTGACTTTCTCACCTACCAGTTCAAAGGACCGTATAACGTCGCGCTTTCATCGCTCGCGCTCCATCACCTCGAAACCGACGCAGACAAGCGCAGCTTCTATTCCCGCCTCTTCGCGGCTCTCGCGCCCGGTGGCGTTTTCTGGAATGCTGACGCGGCCCTCGGCGCCACTCCTGCCGTCCAGCAGATGTTTATGGAAAAGTGGAAAGATCACATGCGCGTGACCGTGCCAGAACGCGAGATCGAAGAGCGCTGGTTCACCAAACACGCGGACGAAGATCATCCCGCGAAGCTGAACGAACATTTTCGCTGGATGCAGGAAGTGGGTTTTGTCGATCCCGAGGTAATTTGGAGATACTTCTACTGCGGCGTCTACGGTGCGCACAAACCAGCCTGATGCTCATGCGCACCGGCGCCAGCCGCCTTTCGCGCTTCGATCTTCGGCGACTAGGTTTTGTTTATGTCTTGCTTGTCTTGCAGCTTCTTGATGAATCCCTGCAAGATGGGCTTGATCGGTTCCGGCGCATTTGGCATCGCGGCGTTGGCTTCCTTCAGCGCATTATCGAAATCTCCCTGGCCGCTGTAGACGCGCGCCATTGCGGCGTGCGCGCGCCAGTGGTCCGGGAACCTCTTCGCCAGAGTCCGGTAAACCTGGAAGGCCTCGTCTGGTTTCTTCTGGGCCTGGAGCTGCAGGGCGTAACCATAGAGCTGGTTAACGTCCGCTTTTTCGAGTGCTTGATTGCGCGCGGTCTTGGCTTCGTCTTTGTGCCCGAGCGCGTCGAGAACCTGCGATTTCGTCATCAGGTTGTCGTATCGTTCCTCGATTTGGATCGACTGGTTCGAATACTTCAGCGCGTCATCAAGGTCCGTCTTTTCGGCAAGCAAATAGTTGGCGGAGTCGTCCCATCCTTGCCACTCGTACTGGTTGCGTCCGCGAAGCTGCTTGCGCAGGTTGTCCTCCACGATTTCATGCACATTGACGCCTACCTTGAAAGGTACTGCGACCTTCTCCCAGCGCAACGTGACGACAGCCGAATCAGGCTTGAGGTCGTCGAAGTCATAAGTCAGAGCATCGTGAAAATCCGTCGCCGCGGGCTTCGCTGTTATGCGCAACGCGTCTTCGGACTTGTCGTACGTGAAGCTTCCCCACGCGGTGTTCGTTTTGGAGAAAGCGATCGTCCACTCATTTTCTGCCGGAATCATGTGCAGGCCGTAGGTGCCTGCGGGGAGCGGCTGCCCATCAATCGTCACCGGGTCGCTGAACGAAATCGTCGTATTCTCATTCGCGCCGGCGCGCCATGGTTGCCCGTACGGAACCAGATCGCCCCACACCTTTCGTCCGTTCACCAGCGGACGCGAATAGTTGATGGTGATGTCCGTGATCCCGATTCGCTGCGTGAGCACAGCGTGTTGGCTCGGCCGCGGCAGATTCATCAGGGCCGATTGCGCGCGGACCGCGGCTGGCGCGGAAAACAGCAACAACGCGAAAACAACTGTTCGAAGTTTGTGCATCAAGCCACTCCTCAAGCGAGATTTTGCGAAGGGATTCGAAATTCTGGATGCCCCCACTACCGGAAACCACACCTCCAAAGGCGCGAACACCCACTTCGCTGGTCGATTTAGACGCAACATAGGCGCTTTGGTTATCGAGGGACTTCCAATGTCAGCAAGTCTGATTGAGGTCACGCCTTCCTCTTGCGAGTGCGTGATATCCTGACCGGCCATGACAAAACGACCCAAGCCAATCGTACTCACCGTTCTCGACGGCTGGGGATTCCGCGCCGAACCGAAAGGCAACGCCATCGCCCTCGCGCGCAAGCCCAACTATGACCGTCTGCTGAAGGACTTCCCGAACACGCTCATTCACACCTCGGGCCCCTTCGTCGGCTTGCCCCAGGGACAAATGGGCAACAGCGAAGTAGGCCATATGAACATGGGCGCAGGCCGTATCGTTCACATGGACATCACCCGCGTGGATCAAATGATTGCCAGCGGCGAATTCTTCCGTCAGCCGCTGCTGCTCGAAGCAATGGAACGCGGTCGGGAGCGGCAACTTCACCTTCTCGGACTGGTGAGCGACGGCGGTGTCCACTCGCACATCGAGCATCTGTTTGCGTTGCTCCGCATGGCGCGAGAAAACCAAGTCGCTAAGGTTTTCGTCCACTGCTTCACCGACGGCCGCGACACTCCGCCTGAAAGCGGCATCGACTTCCTGCGGCGTCTCGAGCAAAAGATGCGCGAATTCGGCGTCGGGCGGATCGCCAGCGTGAGCGGCCGCTATTACGCGATGGATCGCGACAATCGCTGGGAGCGCGTCGAGAAAGCTTACAGCGCGGTGGTGCACGGAGAAGCGGAGTCGAAATCGGCCGATCCGATTGCGGCGATGAAAGCGAGCTACGGAAAAAGCGTGACGGACGAATTTGTCATCCCGCTGGCAATCACCACGCAAGCGGAACCAGGAAAGCCGGCCGTGCCGCGCGGCGTGATTCGCGACGGCGACGCCGCAATCTTCTTCAATTTCCGCGCTGACCGCGCCCGCCAAATGACGCGCGCTCTCATCGAGCCGGGCTTCGACAAGATTGCCGACCCGGCGCGGCCGAAGAATCTGACGTTCGTCGCGATGACGCAGTACGAGAAAACCTGGCCGTGGTTGCGCTACGTTATCGCGCCTGAGAAACTCGAGCACATTCTGGCGAACGTTTTCGCGGAGCTCGATTTCAAGAATCTGCGCGTCGCGGAAACGGAAAAGTACGCGCACGTCACATATTTCTTCAACGGCGGCGTGGAAAAGCCCTTTCCCGGCGAAGAGCGCGTCCTGGTGCCGTCGCCGAAAGTACCCACCTATGACTTAAAGCCCGAAATGTCCGCCGCAGGAGTGGCGGATGCGGTGATCAAAGCGGTCGAGAAGGGCGACTTCGACGCGATTATCATGAACTTTGCGAACCCTGACATGGTGGGCCATTCGGGGAAACTCGACGCAACGATCAAGGCGGTTGAGGCGGTGGACGAATGCCTCGGCAGGCTTTTTCAGGCAATGCGCCCCCGTGGCGGAGCGTGGATCATCACCGCCGACCACGGCAATGCGGAAACGATGATCGACCCCGTGACGGGCGGCCCCCACACCTATCACACCACGAATCCGGTTCCGTTCATTCTCGTAAGCGAGGACGGACGCGCGCAGTTGAAGCCCGGCGGCTCGCTGCGCGACATCGCGCCCACAATGCTGGGTGTCCTAAGTGTGGATGAACCCCGCGAAATGACGGGCCACGATTTGCGCACTGCGCCCGCTAAATGATCAACGCCAATGACCACTGATCTCGATTCCGGGTCTCCGTGTTCTCGAGCCTTTCTCTGTGCTCTCTGTGTTTCTGTTTAAGATTCGTGGTTCGCTTTTCTCCGCGTCCTCTGCGCCTGCCCGCCATTTTGCTGGGTGGGCCTCTGCGGTGGGTTCTGACTTAGTCTTTGCCCGAACTAAGCGGTGTTCGAGAACGCAATCAGCTTTTCCAGCTTTTCCCGCGCCGCCCCGGAATCGATCGATTCCGCCGCAAGTTGCACGCCTTCCAGGAAATTGGCCGCGCGTCCCGCGGCCACCAGCGCGGCCGAAGCGTTTGCCAGCACAATGTCGCGGTGCGGCGTGTGTTTGCCGGGGAGCGGCGGCCTGCCGAAAATCCCATAAATGATCTCCGCGTTTTGCTTCGCGTCGCCGCCGCGAATCGCTTCAAGCGGAGCACGCTTCACGCCGAAGTCTTCCGGTGCCACCTGGTAGTTGCGCACCGAGCCGTCACGCAGCTCGGAAACGTGTGTCTCGCCCGAAATCGAAATCTCGTCAAGGCCGTCGGCCCCGTGCACCACAAACGCGCGCTTCACGCCCAGTTCGCCGAGCGCCTGCGCCATCAGTTCTGTCACTCCGGCATCGTAGACTCCCACGACTTGCGCCGACGCCTCCGCAGGATTCGTCAACGGCCCGAGCAGGTTGAACACGGTCCGGAATCCCAACTCGCGCCGCACTTTCGCCGCGTTGCGGGTGGCGGCATGCATGGTAGGCGCAAACAAAAATCCGATGCCGACTTCCTCGGTCGCGCGCGCCACGCTCGCGGGCGGCAGATCGATCCGCATCCCGAGTTGTTCGAGCACGTCGGCCGACCCACAGAGCGAAGTCGCCGACCGATTCCCGTGCTTCGCCACGCGCACGCCCGCGCCCGCAACCACAAAAGCAGTCGCCGTCGAAATATTGAATGTGCCCCGTGCGTCGCCGCCCGTCCCGCATGTGTCCACCAGTACTTCGTCGGCGCGAATGCGCCCGTCCCCGAAAATCCGCGGCGCGTGCCGCCGCATCACCGTTGCAAAACCAACCACTTCGTCAACCGTTTCACCCTTAAATCGCAATGCCGTCAGAAATCCCGCGACTCCCGCCTCGTCTGCTTGACTAGACAGAATCGCTTCCATCGCATTCTCCGCCTCGTGGCGAGAGAGATCATCACCTCGCAGAATCAACAGCTTTGCGATTCCAAGGTTTGCAATCGGATGCCCGATTTCGTACCCAATGGTTGAGTTCCACTTCGATTCAGTAGCGAGATCGTTGGCATGCCGCGCTTGGGCTGCCTCAAGTCCTGCCTGCTCCTCGGGCGTCATTCCTTTCATGGTCATTGCCGTGAGAATGGCCGACACTTGTGTTTCAGTCGCACGTTTACAGAACCATTCTTCCATCGCGCGTTCCGTCTCCGCGCGTGTCAAATCCTCTCCCGCCAGCAATTTCTCAATAGCTTGTCGAATCATGTGCTCAGCTTGCTCACCCTGATGGTTCCAAGTAAACTGGTTCGCTTTTGCTTCGGAAAATCTTAACACCATTCTAAGGTGCGCTTCAGGAAGCCGACGGAGCATTCATGAAGATTCACGAATACCAGGCCAAGGCGATCCTCGCGAAGTTCGGCGTCCCCGTTCCGCGCGGTGAAGTGATATTCAAAGCGGGAGACGCCCGCGCGGCGGCGCAGCGCCTGGGAACCAAGATTGTCGTCGTGAAAGCCCAGATTCACGCGGGAGGCCGCGGCAAAGCTGGTGGCGTGAAACTCGCGAAATCGCCGGATGAGGCCGCTTCCCTGGCCGAAAAAATCCTCGGCATGAAGCTAGTCACGCCGCAAACTGGCGAAGAAGGCCGCATCGTCCGGCGCTTGCTGATCGAAGAAGGCCTCGACATCAAGCGCGAGCTTTATCTCAGCTTTCTCGTCGACCGCGCGGCCGCAGCGCCCGTTTTCATGGCCAGCGCCGCGGGCGGCATGGAAATCGAGGAAGTGGCGAAGACGAATCCCGAGGCGATTCTGCGCGAGACGATTCATCCAGCTACCGGCATGCAACCGTATCATGCTCGGAAAATCGCGTTTGGCTTAGGCCTCGCGTCGGAAATGCTTGGTGTCGCCACTTCCTTCTTTCAATCGCTGTATCGCGCATTCATTGAAACCGACTCGTCGCTCCTCGAAATCAATCCCTGCGTCGTTACGGGCGACGGCCGCTTGGTCGCTCTCGACGCGAAAGTGAATCTCGACGACAACGCTCTCTACCGCCATCCCGAATTCAAGGAACTGCGTGATCTCGACGAAGAAACGCCGCTCGAGGTGGAAGCCTCAAAATTCAAGCTCAACTACATCAAGCTCGATGGCAACGTCGGCTGCATGGTCAACGGCGCGGGCCTTGCGATGGCCACGATGGACATCATCAAGCTGAGCGGCGGCAGCCCTGCAAATTTCCTCGACGTTGGCGGCGGCGCGTCCGAAGAGCAAGTAAAGAATGCGTTCCGAATCCTGCTGAGCGATCCGAACGTGAAGGCGGTCTTCGTAAATATTTTCGGCGGCATCCTGCGCTGCGACGTCCTGGCCAGCGGTGTCGTAAACGCCGCGAAAGAGTTGAAGTTCAAGGTTCCCGTCGTCGTGCGCATGGAAGGCACCAACGTGAAGCAAGGCCAGGAAATCCTGCGCAACTCCGGCCTGAATTTCACGGTGGCAAGCGGAATGAAAGACGGTGCGGAGAAGGTAGTGAGATTGGCTGGTGTTTGATGGAGGCCCGACGGGATGTAAATGAAGTAGAGGAGGTAAAGGAAGTAAAGGAGAAGAACCTCCGTAATTCCCCGGTGCGCAAGTACACGGATCTCATCGTATATAAGCAGGCTTACGGGCTGGCACTGGACACTTCGAAGCTGACGCGAAGCTTTCCTCGACAGGAGCAATACGAACTCGGGCGCCAGATCCGAAGGTCGTCGCGCTCCGTTGCGGCGAACATTGTGGAAGGCTGGACTAAGAGAACTTCAACCGCTGAGTTCAAACGCCATCTCGTCATTGCAAGCGGCGAGGCGGCCGAAACGAAATTCTGGCTCGACTTAGCGGCGGATGAGGGATTCGCGGCCAGGAATTCCTGCGAGCAATTAAAGGCTGAATACTCGAAGTTAGGAATGATGCTCCACAATCTATGGAAGGAATGGCGGAAGATATGAGAACGGTGTTCTCCTCTACCTCCTTTATCTCCTCTACTTCCTCTACCTCTTAAAAAACATGAGCGTCCTAGTCGACAAAAAAACTCGCGTCATCGTCCAGGGCCTCACAGGCCGCGAAGGCAGTTTTCACGCACAACAGATGATCGAGTACGGCACCAAAGTCGTTGGCGGCGTTACGCCCGGCAAAGGTGGGACCAAACACCTCGACGTTCCGGTGTTCAACACTGTGAGCGAGGCAGTGCGCGAAACAGGCGCGAACGCATCGGTCATCTTCGTGCCACCGCCGTTTGCCGCGGACGCGATTCTCGAGGCTGCCGACGCCGGTCTCCCGCTCGTCATCTGCATCACCGAAGGCATTCCCACGCTCGACATGGTCCGCGTTGCGGCGGCGCTGAAAGATTCGAAGACGCGTTTGATCGGCCCGAACTGCCCGGGAATTATTTCGCCGGGCAAATGCAAGATCGGCATCATGCCCGGCTCGATTCACAAGGAGGGCCACGTGGGCGTGGTCAGCCGGAGCGGCACTCTCACCTACGAAGCGGTCGACCAGCTCACGCGTCTCGGCATCGGCCAGTCCACGTGCATCGGCATCGGCGGCGATCCCATCATCGGCACAAATTTCCTGGACGCCGTCCGCATGTTCAACGACGATCCCGAAACGCACGCAATCGTGATGATCGGCGAAATCGGTGGCAACGCAGAAGAAATCGCGGCTGCCTTCATCAAGAAGAACGTGAAAAAGCCGGTGGTCGGGTTCATCGCCGGTCAGACCGCGCCTCCGGGCCGCCGCATGGGCCACGCGGGCGCGATCATCAGTGGCGGCCAGGGCACCGCAGCCGACAAATACAAGGCGATGCGCGCGGCTGGCATTCATACGGTGCAAAGCCCGGCGGAAATTGGTCACACCTTAGCGCGCGTCCTGGGCGGCCGAAAACCCGCAAAGCCCGCGGCGAAAAAAAAGATAGCCGCCAAATCGAAGAGAAGATAAATGTAGCTCGGGTCTTCAGACCCGAGGGTTTCCTGTGCCGCACGAAGAAAACGTGGAGGACTCTTGGCAATCGAACGCACATTCGCAATTATCAAGCCCGATGCCGTCGGCCGCGGCCTGACTGCTGAAATTCTGGCGCGCATTCACGCGGCAAAATTCCAGATCGTCGCCATCAAATCGCTCCGCTTGACCAAAGTGGAGGCCGAAGGGTTCTATGCCGTTCACCGCGAGCGCCCCTTCTTCAAAGATCTCACCGACTTCATGAGCTCCGACAAAGCGGTGGTAATGGTCCTCGAGGCGGAAAACGCAATCGCGCGATGGCGCGAAGCGATGGGCGCCACCGATCCCGCAAAGGCCGCACCGGGCACGATTCGCCGCGAACTCGGCACCAGCATTCAGTTCAATTGCACGCACGGTTCCGACGCGCCGGATACCGCCGCATTCGAAATCGGCTACTTCTTCGCCGGACTCGACCTCGTATAAGCGCGTTTCTCTTTCTCGGCGTTCTCTGCGCCTCTGCGGTAAACGGCTTTTGCACTTTTCAATTTGAAATTGCGACGGTCGTCGATTCGCGCTACGCGCGTTATGCATCCGGCCGCCAATCGGCGGTAGAATGGCTGACTCCCATGGACCCGCTGCGCGAAACAGGCAAACTTCTCCTTGTTCTTGGTGGTGTTCTCCTTACAGTTGGCGCTCTCATGGTTTTCGGTGCGAAACTGCCGTTCCGTCTTGGCCGCCTTCCAGGCGACATCGCCTACCAGGGCCGCAACGGCAGTGTTTATTTCCCGATCGTCACCTGTCTTCTTCTCAGTGCCTTTCTAACGCTCTTTTTCTGGATCGTGAATCTGTTTCGTCGCTGATCCCCGATGACCGAAATCAGCCAAGCCTCCCTCTTCGACCTGATGCCGCAGCGGCGCGTCTGGAAGGTTAGCGAACTCACGCAGCGCATTGGCGATTTGCTCGAGGGGAATTTCCCCGACGTGTGGGTCGAGGGCGAAGTCTCGAACTATCACGCCGCACAGTCGGGCCATCTCTATTTCACTCTGAAGGACGCGCGCGCTCAAATTCGGTGCGTCTGTTTTCGCGATCAGCTTCGCGGACTGAAATTCCGGCCGGAGGATGGCTTGCACGTCACCGTGCGCGGCTCGCTCGGCATCTACGAAACGCGCGGCGAGTATCAAATCTACGTCAGCTACATGGAGCCGGTCGGTCTGGGCGCTCTTCAGCTGGCCTTCGAGCAACTGAAAAAGCGGCTCCAGGAAGAGGGCCTGTTCGACGAAGCGCGCAAGCGGTCGCTGCCCGTACTGCCGCGCTGCATCGGAGTCGTCACTTCGCCCACCGGCGCCGCGATTCACGATATCTTGCGCGTCCTCAAGCGGCGCTTCGCGAACGTTCACGTGCAGTTGTACCCCGTGAAAGTGCAGGGTGACGGCGCGGCGCTCGAAATCGTTCATGCGGTGCGCTATTTCAATCGCGTGAAATTTGCCGACGTCCTGATCGTGGCGCGCGGTGGTGGCTCGCTCGAAGATTTGTGGGCTTTCAACGAAGAAATCGTCGCGCGTGCGATCTTCGATTCCGTGATTCCGGTCATTACGGGAGTCGGCCACGAATCGGATTTCACCATTGCCGATTTTGTCGCGGACCTTCGCGCGCCCACTCCCTCGGCGGCCGCCGAAATCGTCGTGCGTTCGCGCCAGGAGTTTGACCGTCAGATTTCGGAGCACCAGCGCCACCTGATGCAGCGTATGCGCTATCTGCTCTCCGAATGGCGCCATCAGGTGCGCGACCTCGAAGCGCATCGCGGCTTCCGCCAGCTCGATCTCTTGATGCGAAGGCGCCGACAGGAAGTAGACGACCTCTCGTCCGCGCTCGCGGTCGCTCTCAGGTTGCGGCTCGCGACGTCGCGCCAGCGAGTGACCCGGGCCAGCGCCCGGATTTCGTCGTTCGATCTGCGCGCGCGCGCGGCGGTGTTGCGGCGGCGCATCGAAGGGCAGCGGGAGTCGCTCCGCGCTTTGCTTGAACGCATCGTCGCGCGAAAGCATCGAGGTTTCGAATTATTGAACGTGCGCTTCGCGCGGATCGACTTGCGCGCGCGTGTCGGCCGCGTCCGCGGCTCGTGGGAAAGATGTTCGCAGGATTTGCGGGTGCGAATGGACCGCCTGCTCGTCGCCAAGCGGCGTCGCCTCGAATCTGCAACACTGCAACTCGGAGAGCGCAGCCCGTTCCAATTGCTCGAACGCGGCTACGCCATCGCTTATGACGCTTCGGGTAACGTCCTGCGCTCACCGGACCAAGTCGCCCCCGGCGACGACATTTCCGTCCGCCTGGCCCGCGGCGAAATCGACGCCACCGTCCGCCGCAAAAAGTAGCAACTTGCCTCGGGAGATACGACGGTGTTCATTTGGGCAGTCGTTTGATTTTCCGGATGGCCTGGTCAAAGGGAATCGGCGTCTCTCTCGAACTCTTCGCAGCATCATAGGCGCGGATTGCTTCGAGCTCTTCTACGTCTTCCAGCAATCGCTCGTACTCTTTGACAGTGAGGTCGATGCTGATCTTCTGCCCCTTTTTGTTTGTGCGGAACTTGGCTTTCGCGTTTGCTTTCATATATTCGGCAGCGCACTTGCCACTTGCGACACGCGTTAAGATGGCTATTCGTCGTCCGAGCTGCTGGCCACTTTCAGCACGGCGAGGAACGCTTCCTGCGGAATATCAACGCGCCCTACGCGTTTCATGCGCTTCTTTCCTTCTTTTTGCTTTTCGAGGAGCTTCCGCTTGCGCGTGATATCTCCTCCGTAGCACTTGGCGAGAACATTCTTGCGAATCGCGCTGATCGTTTCACGCGCGATGATGCGGCTGCCGATCGCGGCCTGAATCGCCACTTCGAACATCTGCCGCGGGATAAGTTTGCGCAGCCGCGAGACGAGCTCCTTGCCGCGTTCGTACGATTGGTCGCGATGGCAGATGATCGTCAACGCGTCCACCGGCTCGCCCCCGACGAGCACATCCAGCTTCACCAAATCAGATTCGCGATAGCCCGAGAGGTGATAGTCAAGCGACGCATACCCGCGCGACACGCTCTTCAGTCGGTCGTAGAAATCGAGCACGATTTCATTCAGCGGCATTTCGTACGTCAGCATGATGCGCGTCGGCGAAAGGTATTCGAACTTCTTCTGTATTCCGCGCTTCTCCTCGCACAGCGCCAGAACGCCCCCGACAGACTCTTCCGATGTGATGATCATGGCCATCAGGATGGGCTCTTCGCTTTTCTGAATCGAACTCGGCGGCGGAAAGTCCGTCGGGTTGTCCACTTCCAGCTTCTCGCCGGTAATCGTGGTGATGCGGTACTCCACGCTGGGAGCCGTGGTGATCAGGTCGATGTTGAATTCGCGCTCGAGCCGCTCCTGCACGATTTCCATGTGCAGGAGGCCCAGAAACCCGCATCGGAACCCGAAACCGAGCGCCACCGAATTTTCCGGCTGGTAGAAAAATGCCGCGTCGTTAAGCTGCAGTTTCCCGAGCGCGTCGCGCAGCAATTCGTAATCCGTGGCGTTCACGGGAAACAGGCCGGCGAAGACCATCGGCTTGATGGCCTCAAAGCCGGGCAACGGCGTCGCCGAGCTGCCCGCCTCGATCACCGTATCGCCCATCCGGGCGTCGGCCACGCGCTTGATATTGGCTACGATGAACCCCACGTCGCCGGCGGCAAGCTCCTCGAGCACCACCGGCTTGGGCGTGAGCGCGCCGAGCGTCTCCACTTCATACACCTCGGCATTCGCGCACAACCGAATCTTCATGCGCGGCGCGATGCGGCCCTCCATCACGCGTACCAGCACCACCGCGCCCCGATAAATGTCGAACCACGAATCGAAAATCAGTGCCCTCAAAGGTGCGTCGGATGATCCCTTCGGCGGCGGCACGCGCTTCACAATCGCTTCCAGCACTTCCGCCACTCCGAGTCCGCTCTTCGCGCTGATTGGCAGCGCATCGTGCGCCGGGATCGCGAGCACATTTTCGATCTGCTCTTTCGCGCGCTCTACTTGCGCGGCGGGTAAATCGATCTTGTTGATCACGGGAATGATTTCCAGATTGTGCCGCGAAGCGAGGAAGGCGTTTGCCACGGTCTGTGCCTCAACTCCCTGGCTCGCGTCCACCACCAGCAGCGCGCCCTCGCACGCGGAAAGAGCGCGCGACACCTCGTACGAAAAGTCAACGTGTCCTGGCGTGTCGATCAGGTTGAGCTGGTATTCGTTGCCGTCGGCGGCTTTGTAGTGAAGTCGAATGCTCTTGGCTTTGATGGTGATACCGCGCTCGCGCTCGAGGTCCATCGAGTCGAGCACCTGGGCTGTCATCTCGCGCTGGCTCAACGCGCCCGTCAACTCCAACAGGCGGTCCGCCAGGGTGGATTTCCCATGGTCGATGTGCGCAATGATGCAGAAATTCCGGATGAACTGAGGATCCATGGCTCGTCATGGGCGGCCGTCCCGCGGAGGAGGAACACACTGCGCGCATCGGCAGCACCCTTCAAATTATCGAGTGTGCCACAGATTGCAGCCCCCGGCCAGCGCCCACGCGCACCCGATAATTTCCCGTGGCTGCAAAACGCTTTTACGCAATTAGCGTCAGTCGGTCAGACCAGCCCCGTCCCGGAGATGCGGAAAGCCACCGCGTGTTCGCAAGGCTTCGGCCCCGGCAACTCGATCTTCAATGCCGTCGCTTCCTGCGTCCATTTCAACTTCTCGGGCGACCCCAGCAGTTCCACGCGTTCGATCTTGCCCGCAAAGTTAGGGCTGGAGCTCCCGAGCGTGGCAATCGCCGCCTCTTTCGCAGGCCATCCCATCACAAAGGCGTAGAGCGTTTGGCCTTTCGTGGTGAATCGTGCGTCGTCGGCCGTGAGCGCCTTACGCTTGCTCTCATTGAAACTGGCATCCTCGGCGGGCGCGCTGGCCGCCGCACTCTGCCCTGAAATCCTCCACGGACGCGTCGAATAAATCGCCTCACCATTCACGCTCATCCAGTCCGTGATCTCACCAAGAATCTTCAACTCGTGATCGTCCAGCATGCCGCTCGAAGGTAGCGGGAAGTTCAGCATCAGGTTCCCGTTCTTGCTGACGATGTCCACCAGCATGTCCACGATGGTCTTCGGCGTCTTGTAAGTAATGTCCCGGTTGTAGTGCCAGTCGCCGATGCACGTATCGGTTTGCCAAGGGTGCGGCGAAATCTCATCGAGCACGCCGCGCTCGCGGTCCAGGACGCACATGCCCGCATCGGAATCCTCCTTGTGCTTGCTCGTATAGACCGCCTCCACCGCGCCGCCATTTCGTTTCGCGTTCGCATTGTAGAAATTTGCCAGCAAGCTCAGGCCCCAGTTCTGGAAGGGCAACTGGCCGTCACTATAGAGAAGGTCCGGCTGATACTGATCCACCAGGTCCGAGATGCGCAGATACCATTCCCGCTTCCATGACTCGGGAATGCCGTCTTCATTCCAGTCCAGCTTGGTGGTCAGCAGTTCGCTGTCGGAGATCTGGTGATACAGATCGGCGAAGGCCCGATTTGCTCCGTCATAGGGCACTCCAGCGTACGCGCCGTCCTTGTCGGCGAGATGACTCACCGCGAACCACTTGTAGCTGATCCAAAGATGATCGCTCACCCCAAACTTCAATCCATGTTTCCGCGCGGCTTCCCGAAACGAGCCCACCACATCTCGCTTGATTCCCATGTTTGCCGCATTCCAGCGCTGCTGCTTCGAATTCCACATGTCGAAGTTGTCGTGATGCACGCCCATGCTCATGAAGTATTTCGCGCCCGCCTTCTTGTACAGGCCGACGAGATAGTCGGGGTCAAACTTCTCGCCTTTCCATTTTGGAATCAGATCTTTGTACCCAACTTTCGACGGATGTCCGTAATGCTCGAGGTGATATTTGTATTGCCGCTCGCCCTCGATGTACATGTTGCGAGCGTACCAGTCGCCCGCCTCGACTGAAGACTGCGGTCCCCAGTGCGCCCAGATCCCAAACTTGGCGTCGCGAAACCACTCGGGCACGCGGTACGCAGCCAATGACTCGGGCGTGTTCGTGAACGGCCCTGCCGCGATTGACGGTCTCAGCGATACCTGAGCCGGTCCCCACGCCGCGCGCAGCGCGGGTACAGCGCCGGCCAATACCGCCAAAGCCTTTCGCCGCGTCACCAATGTTGTTTCTCCCTTCATTTCTACTGAGGCTGCCGAAGTGCTCGGGCCCGCTCAAGCACAGATGCCGGGAAAACCGGCTCGCCCTGGGGAGGCTTGCCCTGCGCGATGGCCCAGTGGTCGAGCCAGCCCGTTCCCTCCTCGCCGACGTAGGTATCGGGCAGGCTGTACGCCTGATCGCCGAGCGCGTCTTCCAACGTGATGAATCGATAGCCTCTCTTGCGCATCAGGTCGGCAAGATCGCCGATGTGGTCGGCCTCGAGCTGGTTGGCGTGTAGCAGAAGAATCTGTTTGGGTTCGTAGCCCATGATTTGTTTCGAGAGTTGCTCTGAGTAGGCGAACACCGCGTCATGGTACGAAAGATATGAGTGAGTGATTTCCTGTTGAAGAGCCGTGTCGCCGTGTTTCTTCGCGTCCTCGTAAACGAACGCAAACATCCAATCCCAGCCGTCCAGTGTGACCGGAGCGATGCGGTAGCCTCGTCCAACAAGAAACGCTTCGGCCTCACGCCGAGTGGCCAGGTCCCGCCCCGTATCGAGGTACGGATGTCGGAAATACCGCAATTTCATCTTGTGCTCGGCCAACAAGAGCGAGATCACAGACTCACCCTGGATTACTTCGTCTTCCCACTGCTTCAGCCCGACCCGATTCAGCGATGCGTGACTGAAGGTGTGGTTTCCCAGTTCGAACCCGGCATCCAGCCACATCTGGAGCGCCTTGATTCGTTCGTCCACCTCGCCCCACTTGTAGAGCTTCTTTTCGTTCACGAATCCGACCACGGGAATTTTCTGTTGTTGCAGAGTAGCGAGCAATCGGGTGGTCATATCCGTGATCGTGGCAGCCGGCATGGAGTTCGCGGCGGCCGGCAAATCGTCGATCGTGATGGCCACCCGCCGGTCAACCGGCGCGTCGGATTTCGACATCGCGGAGCTTGCCGCGAAACAAAGCACGCAGAAAAGACAGAAAACGAAAAGGAAAACTCCTCCCGCCTGTTTCATCGATCCGCTCCTCCCATCGACCACGCTCCGGCTCGCTCTTCCACCCGCGCCCCGAGCGAATGGCCGTCAGAATCTACTCTTTCGGTTTTAACTTCAGCTTCGCCTTGTTTTCTTCAAGGAACGTTCGCAGGCTATCGGCCGCGTCGAGCAGCCGAATCCATTGCTCGTAATACAATGTGACCGGAAATCGGCCCAGTCCGTAGACGCTTACGCCCCCTTTTTCGCCCACGCGAAATTCAACTGTTCCCCGTTTCCGTCCTCCCACCTGGCTTTCCAGTTCCGCTATGCGTGCCATCAATTCTTCTTTGCTTGGTTCAGACATGTGCTCCACTCCCCCCAATAGTTTTTGAAGCGTTTGAGATGTTCAAGCCGGTGGCAATATATGCCTATATCGACTCACCCGCGTTGGCGCCACGTTGCGCCCGATTCAAATCGCTCGATACTATCACGTCGCTGCCATCTCGATTTCGCTGACCGGAACTTGACCGCTGCCGCCGGATACCGCGACCCTCTGCGAACGCCCGGCGAAACTCCCGGATTGCCTGGGCGAGGGTGTTATCGTAGGCTGTACGGGTTTTGGGGCACCTCAGCGCCGGACGCGGCGCGAATCTGCGGTGTGCAGGTTCCGATGAAGCGGGTGCCGGATTCTTGATCTCCGTGCGGGAATCAGTGTCCTGAAAGCGTGGCCCGCGCGCGATTCGTAACGACCGCCGGATTAGCTGTCCCACCCGAATCGGGTGCAGGAGCGCGTTCACGAATTGATAAGCCTTTTCCAGCGCGAGCCTCCGCAGAAGTCGAGAGTTCTTCGCATTCTCGGCTACGGGCTTGCCATCATCTGCCTCGTCTGGGTACTTCGTGACTTCCACATCATGAAGGCGCTGCGCCAGTTCGCGGCCGCGGACTGGCGATGGGTTCTCGTTGGGATGGCGTTCGACGTATTGAGTTACGTGGTCCAGGCTATTCGTTGGAAGTTTCTGCTCACGCCGTTCGGCAAAGTACGGCTCACCACCGCCATACGATCTGTTTACGCCGGTCTTTTCGCCAACCTCGTCTTCCCTTTGCGGCCGGGCGAAGTCCTTCGAAGCTATCTGGTCTCGAATTCAGAGGACATTTCCATCGGACGCGTTCTGGGCTCCGTCGGCGTCGAGCGTCTTATCGATCTTGTCATCGCAACGGCCTCTCTGGGAGTCGTATCGCTCCTCCTTTCCGGGAGCTCCGTGCATTTGCCCCGGGATCTCCAGCGCGCTGCGGACATCCTCGGCGTCGTGACGCTTGTGCTGGTCTCTATTCTTCTTTCGTTGATTTTGTGGCTGGAGTTCAAGCTTGGCACGAACCCGGAACTCTCGCATGGGCGTCATCACCTTCCGGGGAGGTTCATGGCAGCGCTCACGGGTTTGCACGCGATGGGCACCGCCCCGAGTTTCTACCTTGCGGTCATTGCGTCGATCGGCATACCAGGCTGCCAGGTTTTTGGTCTGTGGGCCATGATGAAATCCTACGGCCTTCCCTTGACGGTCGTGGAGGCGGTGGTGGTACTCCTCGTGATCAACCTCGGAGTTTCGCTGCCGAATGCTCCGGCCAATTTCGGCTCCTATCAGTTCTTCTGCGTCCTCGGCGTTAGCATCTTTGGTGTGGAAAAGGACACGGCCACCGCGTTCTCGATGTTTGCTTTTATCGCCCTGAACCTTCCGTTTGTTTTCCTCGGCTTCGCGGCTCTGCTTCGCAGCGGAATGTCCTTGCGGTCGATGCGCGAGCAGGTTTCGGCTCTGCCGCGCCAGGTCTCCAGCTCCAGCGTCTCCTCATAGTTTGCGTTTGTGCCAGCGTTAGTTTTCGGACGCGAACCCGAATTCGTTTTGGGGCGCGTCGTGCGTCCGTTATATATTGTTAGTTTCGCCCCCGCGCGCCGGTATGAACCCGCGCTGCCCTCAAATCGCGGCTCCCCGCCGCGAAGGCATGCGCCGGGGAGTCCCTAGCACGCTTGAAGGGGACGCTGAATCTCAATGTCCGACGTCAACAAACATCTCGAGCGGGCGCGACGCAGCCTCGAAAAGAACAAGCTCCGGGAGGCCGCCGCCGAGTACCAGGCCGCCTTCGACGAAGCTCCATCGAATCAGGAAGCTTTGCAGGCGCTTGCCGACCTTTACACGCGTCTCAACGAACCCGCCCAGGCCGCGCAGTACCACGGCATCCAGTTCGATAAGCTCATCGATGCCGGGGATGCACCCAAAGCCGCCGCCGTCTTCACGCGCTTCCTCCGGCCATTCCCGCAGCCGGCCGACCGCCTCATGCGTTACGCGATGCTCTTGCAGAAGCAGAATCGCGCTGCCGAAGCGATCGAACAGTTTGGCATCGCTGCGGACGGCTTCCAGCAGCAGCAACGCGACGTCGAGGCGCTCGCTTGCTATGAGAGCATTGCGCTGCTCGACCCGGAGAATCCCCAGCGTCACGTGGTCCTGGCCGATCTCGCGTCGAAGCTAAAGCATGCCGACCTGGCGACTCGAAGTTATCTGCGCGCGGGCCAACTCACCCTGGCCTCGGGCGCTCTCGACGAAGCGCTCGAACATTTCGACCGCGCTCACAAGCTTTCTCCCGAAGATCGCAGCGGCGCGCTCTTGTACGCCGAAGCAAAACTCCGCAAAGGAGATGCCGAGGCCGCCGTCACGCTGCTCGATCCATTTTCGCCGAGCGACAAGGACACATCCTTCCTCGCCCTCCTCGGTGAAGCACTCCTCCGAACGGGACGCCTCGATCGAGCGCGCGAAATATTCGACGCGTACTACAAGCAAAAGCCGGATAGTTTCGGAAAGCTCTTCGAGCTTGCGGGCGCTTACGTTCGCTCGGGCCAGGACGACAAAGCCGCCGCTGTGCTGAACCAGGCGAAGGAATGGATGCGCGGTGCGCGCAAGGAAATCGAACTCTCCGCGCAAATGGATCGTATCGCCGCTGCGTATCCGAATTCGCTGAGTGTCGCCCAAATTGTCGCTCGCCTCTACGAAGAATTGAACCGCGAAACCAAGTACTTCGATTCTCTCGTCCGCCTGTTCGACCTGTATCTGGCTGCCGGACGCATGAAAGAAGCCTGCGACGCCCTCGATCGCCTCGTCGACATCGATCCCTACGACTACCGCAATCACGAGCGCATCGCCAAACTCGAGGGCAAGGTGGACCCGGGCTTCCTCCAAAACATTCTCGCCCGCGCCGCGAAAGCCGCCACTGTTTCCACGCGCACCGACGGCTTCACCGGTGTCGGCGACGCGAGTTCGGCGGCTGCCCCCGTGTCCGAGGAACAGCGCGCCCAGCATGCCCTCGAAGACTTGATCGTGCAGGTGGAGATTTTCGTTCAGTACGCTCTCCAGTCAAAAGCAGTCGAGCGCCTCGAACGCATTGCCGAACTTTTCCCCGGCGAAGAGGACCGAAACGAGCGCCTTCGCGCTCTGTACGAGCGTGCCAACTGGTGGCCCAAGGGAGCGCCGCCCAAGCCGGGCGCACCCAAGCCCGCGCCGACGGCTCCTGCCGCGGCCGTGCCTCTGCCTCCACCCCCGCCGCCACCGGCTCCGCTGATCGAAACTACTCCCGCCCCGATCCCGGTTGCGTCGCCCGCCGAGACTCATCGCGATCTCGCGGCAATTGCCGAAATCAATCGCCTGATGTACCGCCAGCCCACTCCGCGCGAAGTCCTCGCCACCACCGCCGCAGAGATTGGCAAGCACCTCGGCGTGGCGCGCTGCCTCGTTTCCGTTGGCGACACCCGCGACGCCGGCCAGCTCACTGCCGAATATTCCGCGCCTGGAGTTCCTGCGGCGGGCCCTCCCCGCATCGCCGCGCTCGCCGCCCTGGTGTCGAAAGCGTCGCCGGATCCCTTTGGTGGAGTCGAGATTCACTCTTCCGCCGCGCCAACGCTCCGCGAGTTGGCCGTCGATTCGGCGCTCGGCGTCATCCTGGCTGACAAAGACACCCAGGCCCCTGCCGGCGCCCTGATCGTTGCCGATGCGAAGCCGCGAAAGTGGAAGGCGAACGAGAGCTTCTTCCTGCAGGCCGTGGGCGACCAGCTTTTGCTCTCGGTAAACCATACGCGCCTGCGCTCTCTGGTTCGCTCGCTCGCCGTTGCCGACGAAAAAACGGGGTTGCTGAGCCGCGGCGCTTATATCGACTGTCTTCTTTCAGAATCGAATCGCTCGCGTTCGCAGGGCACGCCGCTCTCGCTGATCGTGTTGCATATCGACCGCGGCGGCGATCTTCTTCGGCAGCATGGCGATGCCCCGGTGGATCAATACATCGAGCAGCTCGCGCGAGCGCTCTCGTCCGCCGTTCGTCAGACGGACATCGCCGTGAAGTACACGGCGTGGTCGCTCGTTTTTATTTTGCCCGATACTTCGCTCGAAAACGCGCAGGCGCTCGCCGAAAAACTGCGTCAGATTGCCGTCACGGTTCATCCGTCCTGGGGAGCTGCCGACTTGACTATCAGCGCCGTCGTCGCCGAGGCCTCCGCTCGTCATGGCGATGAAACCGAAGATCGCGTCACCGAATGGAT